>CETK01029001.1_pt1 | contig 22935 bp, 23 predicted proteins | sample 361431 | NCBI WGS metagenome assembly CETK01 (sample SAMEA2622452, study PRJEB7988) | marine metagenome | biome: marine biome (ENVO:00000447); feature: surface water layer (ENVO:00002042); material: "saline water (ENVO:00002010), including plankton (ENVO:xxxxxxxx)" | depth 5 m | reverse complement strand
GTAGGCGGCAGAATGCACAATGAAGACCTTGAGGGGGATATTCGCCGTTGTTGGTTAGCACTTCGTAAAACTTGTATCAACAATAATGCAAGTAAAGTCAAAGTGGTCGATGTGATGGATGAACTAAGTGTTATACTAGAGAGCGAAAATGGTAAACACACTGAAGGCTATGCAGAGGAGGCAAAGGTTGCCTCATTCATTGCTAGCCTATTTCTCACCCATCGGGGATTTGCCAGCATAAGTCAGGATGAGGTTCCTTATGGGGCCATAATGATTGAAGACTTATGGCCCGAAGTTGGTCATTTTGAAGAAGTGATTAAGCGGATAGAGGAGAAAAAACTCATTCAGACCGAATCATCCAACAAAGAAGATTCAGGTTCTGTTCAATTTGCTAAACGGCGGGCTGAGAAAATAAGATTAAAAGAATTGAAAGAGCGTGAGGCAAAGGAACGCTTAATGTCTCAACAAGAAAGCGATGGGGAACTAGAAAAACACGAATGGTTAGTTGAGTAAGGATTTGATGACATGTCAGAGTTACAACTTGATACATTACTGGAAGCAACATTGTTTGGGGCGGGCCGCTCAATGTCCGTGACGGAACTGTGTGAATCGCTTGGCTATGATGAAGATGAAATGCTAGATTCCTTATATTCACTGCGTTCAACACTTAGACGACGTCGTGGAGGCGCACTACAAATAGCCGAAGTTGGTGACCGGTGGGCAATTGAAGTTAAACCTGAAATTGCTGAACACCTACCGAAAGAAGCAAAAACAGAGTTGCCAAAAAAACTGCTCAAAGCGGCTTCATTAATCGCCTATCACCAACCTATGTCACAATCAAGGTTAGTTGAATTGCTAGGTCAAAAAGCCTATGATTATGTCAGAGAGTTGGCTCAACATGGCATGATAGATCGTCGAAAAGACGGCAACACTCGTAGACTGACGACTACTAGACGTTTTTCAGAAGCATTTGGATGCCCGTATACCGATAGGAAGAAAGTAAAGGCCTGGTTCAGGGAACAAGTCCAAAAAACTGGCATTCTGGATAATTTAGAAACCGATCAAATAATCAAAGAAGAGTCTGAATATGAGGGAACTGTACAGGATACGTTGAAATTTGCAGAGGAGTAATTTATAACTTTCTTAAGTCATCTAGAATTTGTTTTACAGTCGTTTGCGTTTTTGGTCCATTGTGCGCTTGTAGCCTTGCTGCAACTAATTCTACTTCATCGCCAACAGCACCAGCACTAACTGCCATATTGCGTGAGTGCAGCTTCATATGTCCAGCTTGAATTCCATTCGTTGCCAGAGCTCGTAAAGCACCAAGATTCTGTGCCAATCCTGCAGCGCAAATTATCCCAGCGAGTTCGTTGGCCGACTCCACTCCTAAGATGGCTAAATTAGCCTTCGCAGTTGGGTGAACCTTTGATGCACCACCAACAATACCGACAGCCATTGGTGTTTCAATACTGCCAACTAGGTCACCGTTTTCATTAACCTGCCAATTAGTCATCGATGTATAGTGTTCTTTGTTATGAGCAGCCCAAGCATGACATCCCGCTTCTATTGCCCGCCAGTCCTGTCCACATGCTACTGCAACGCTACTAATGGCATTCATCACACCTTTGTTATGAGTTGTAGCTCTGAACGGATCGGCGATGGCAAAATGGTGTGCTTCAATTATCTTGCTGATGACTTCTAGTCCATTTTCTCTTGACCCATCGTTGGATAATTCTTCTGGGGTAAAAGTTGCCTCTACGCGTGCAAGTCGATGAGCGGCTAAGTTTGAAAGGATTTTTAGATGCACTCTCCCGCCTGTTAGTCTCTCAATCTCTGGAGCAATTAGTTCAGTCATGGTGTTTACCGCATTTGCGCCCATAGCGTCACGACAGTCGACGATTATGTGCAGTATTATCATTGGTCCAGACAGTGTTTCAATTAGTCTAGTTTCGATTCTTTTGCAACCGCCTCCGAGTTTTATCATTGTCGATGGCAAACTATTGCACAGAGATATTATTTCGTTGTGATTTTCATGAAGAGTTTGAATCGCTGAATCGATGTTAGGGCAATCTAGTATCTGAATTTGACCAATCATTAACGGAGCGTCATTTTGCGTGCGAAATCCGCCATTGTTCAAACATCGCTTGGCCATGTTAGATGCAGCAGCGACAACGCTAGATTCTTCTAAGCAAAATGGTACTAGGTAGTGCTTATCATCAACTACAAAATTGGTTGCGACTCCAACTGGTAGTGACATTGTACCAATAACATTCTCAATCATCCTGTCAGCAGCCTCATCAGACAGTTCACCATTACTTGCTAATGCAGTGACGTGTTCATCGGCTATACCTGACATTTTTTGAACCAACTTCCTTCGTTCATCAACTGATAATTTGAAAAATCCACTCAAACGGCTATTTTCTACAGGCACTTCCTCACCAGTATGACCCATGGGTATTGGACTGATAAGTAATGGGTTCTTGTGGAACTAAATTAACGGGTTTAACGGGTTTGCTAACGCGTTAATTAACCGTTAATTAACCGTTAATTTGACCATAAATTAACGCTGAATGTAGCGATTAACAGCAAATAACACGTTCTAGACCAACGATAGGTGGTGAAACATCAAATACCTAATTGTGCGATATGGCTCTAATGCGTGTGAAGGCACTCGGTTTTGATATACCTAATTTGACATCCAATCCATTTTCAGCAATTCCACTCGAGGGAAATAAATCTGAATTGTATGTTGGTAGATTAGATATACGAAAGAGGTTAGCTCAACACATACGATTTAAGTCAGCAAGAAGGATATTAATGGTCGGCGAAGTTGGCAGTGGCAGAACATCACTGTTGAGATGCGCAGCGCTCAAAGCCCCAGTCTCAGTACATATTGATCATATTTCAGAATCTAATCCACGAGACAGTCTATTACAGAGAATGTATTCTGAATTAGTGGGCTATAATTTTCCCTCTAATAGCGTAGAATTAGTGAAAAAAATGGTAGATTACTCATATACTTTCAATGAAAGTCTACCACTTATTGTAATCGATACCCCAAATGTCGAAGACAGCGTATTGTTTCATGCGTTACGTAACCTACTGCCTTCATTAGAGCGTCTCCAAGCAGTGATAGTCGTTGTTGTTGAATCCAAACAAAGAATGAGTATACAAGAAAATCTGTTAAACAGTTTTGATAATATTGAAACACTGGCCCCATTATCTGTAGATGAAGTTCAAGCCTTAGTTGAGAAGCGGGTTTCCTCAGCAAGTAGGCAAGATTTCAAACTTGCATTTGAACATGCGAAGAGTATCCACAATAGAACTGGTGGACTTCCTCTAGAAGTTGTTAAGCTAATGCGTGATGCAATAGATGATTCTCTATTAGGGGGTCTAGGTGATGTCGAACAAATCGAGAGTCGCCGTCCACACCACGAAATGATAGATGAAGCAAACAATATTGATTTGATACCTGAAGACAAGCCATCAACAATTCACGAATCTGATATAATCGATGCCTCGTTGCCGTGGGACAAACGTGATGCAAAGTTGGATGATAGGGTAATTATGCCTGAGGACAACTTATTCGACTTCGACTTAGATTTAGAAGAGTTATCTGAATCTCAAGAGATGGACGGAACTGCAGACGAGTTTGAATATTCAGCTAATCCATCTAATGAAGAAATAATTATCGCAGATTCTAAACCTAAACCATCGATTGATGCTGGTGCTTTTGGTGGCTTGTTAGGAAGGACTAGGGACTATGATGCGATGGAAAAGAGCGAACCAGATGAAATGATCAATCAACTGAATAATCACGGAACCGAATTATGGGTCTCAAAAGACATGGTCGAGCTGCAGGATAAAGTTGACTTCGATGAACAAAATTCTGCAGAATTAATTCATGATGAAATCGGGGTGTATGAGAGCCAGGAGAATAGTTTGGATAATATAGAAATCCCAATTGAACCAATTGAGATCACAGAAAACCAACAATATGATAATTTTGAAGCAGTGAATATTCTTGCTTCATTGCTTACACAAATTATGCATACCCCGTCATCAAACCCGACGACTGGAGATAACAAACTGTTACAATCATTAATCCGGTTTAACCAAGGAAAATATTCTGAAAAAGTTGACTATCCGCTAAACCCTACGGTGTTGTCAACACTCAACAGCAGTGAATCATACGTGGTTTCTATCGCTAAAGTAAGAATGTACTCACCAAGCGACAAAGCAATACTTTCTCATCTTGGAATTAAACGTCCAAGATTGTCTCAAATCAGTAATAAGTTACTGAGATCAGGAATCCTGTGCGCGAGAATGAAAGGACGCAGTAGGTATTATGAACTAACTCAAACGGCTAAAGCGCAACTTATTGCATGGGGAATTATGGAGGTTGATGAGTAATGTCTTGGAGCATATCTTGGTCATGGCAAGCGGATTCTAGAATTTCCACAATTGCTGCTGTCGAGGGCGGTGTAGTAGTAAGCAGTGGTTTAGAGTTGCTGTTGATAGAGTCTAATGGCGATATAAGGTGGAGAGTTAAAACACCATTTAAGGTTCATTCAATAAGTTATCAAAATGGTGTTTTAGCAGCCTTAGCCGCCCATGGTTTCTATGTTATTTCCACCACTGACGGGAGCATGCTTCACGATGGGAGGTCAACATATGGTGGGTTTAATGATGTTATTTGTCGTCCAGGTGGCGGTTGGATATTGTCTGGTAAAGAAGGGCAAATGCACCTATTTTCTCATGAGGGCATTGGTATAAAGCGCTTTGAGACTGGCAAAGTGCGCCGGTTGGTTGGGTGGTTAGATAGAGAGCATATTATCTGGCAGTCAGATGATGGGAAGTTGTGGTGTGGTAGATTGGGTAGTAATTATGCCAAACGTTGCTTGGAGGATAGGGTTTGGAGCTGGGTTTCAAGGCTAGAACAAGGCCGCCTATTGTTACAAACCAGTGCCGGTGATATATGGGAAGGAGTACCCCATCCATTTGGATGGGATTACATTGAGAGGCTGCAATCAAATTCACTTGAACCTATGGAAGGTATTCGATGCGGAGATGGATGGTGGCTATTAGGAATAGAGGGGTTACTCTACCACCTATCCGGAATTGGTGACGGTTCTGATGTTATCCTCGGCGAGAATATGAACTTGGGCGATTTACTTGAGAAAATTACAGCTGACTCAATGGTTACAGCTACAAGAACTGGTTTACTTAGAATGTGGCAAGCACCGCACTTGGCAGACTCCGAGAGGGAAAGTCGGTACAAGGCAGCAGCCGAAGCGGCGTTGGCAAGAGATTGGAATGAGAGGAAATTGCTGTTCAATAAGGCTAGACAAGCAGAAGACGATGGTCGCTTGTCACTTGCAGTTGAACTGTATCAGGCTTTAGGCCGCCAAGAGGATGTGAAACGCTTGTTAAAGAGGCAGAAGGAGGATGGAGAATGACAAAAATCAACAATACTATTTCCCAAGAAAGGTTGGAACACTACCTAAAATTGACGAAACAAGCAAGACATAAGGCTACTGCTATTCACGCTGAGGGAACTAAAGAGTATGATATGCTTACGGTGTTAATGAGAATGGCTGATGATTATACTAGCGATGCGGGATACTTCATGGAAAAAGGAGACTACATTAGAGCGTTTGGCGCGATAAATTACGCTCACGCTTGGATCGATGCCGCAGTAAAACTTAGGTTACTGGACGGTCACGGGGATGATGAATTATTTACTCTACCTTAACTTTTCTATAGACCTTCAATCAATCTTAAATGATTACTTTTAGCGACCTCTACAACTGTAATCCCGCATTGATACAATCGTTTTTTCAGAATCTTATCGATGGTTAGGACTGCATAATTTCGGTTTTCTGCTAACCTGAATATTTGGTCGTCAGTATGAGATAATTCTGAAACATCAACCACAGTCGATTTCTGCTCGAGCATTGCTAATAGCAATGATTTCCCTCTCGGCCTTGTATCTTCAAGCCGGTATAGTTCATCCACAACAGCATTGATTAAAACTAACTGATAATTACCAAATATGCGGTCTAACTCAAGTTCAAAGTTAATGTTAGAATCAATTATTGCTACCCACCCACAGGTGTCGACAATAATCTTTTGAGACATTATACCGCCTTATTGAATAATACCGTAACCAATCAAACGCCATCTCGATCCAATCCTTCGGGATAGCGAAACACGCTCACCTGAATCTACACATATTGGTAATCGAAGCTCCAGTGAGGTTCTGGTTTTTTCTGCGTTTTTCGTCACACCAACTGATGTTGCAGTAGCAACATTAATCATTAACATCTCATTGTTACGTAGTGGGTGAATCTTTTCTGGGTTTGACCCATCAGTTGAGACCATTGAATCCATGAGGTGAACAGATATCTCGATCGAATTTCTGGTTTCAGGTAGTTGACCTGCTAATGATACAACTTGGCCGGACAGATTATCTGATGTCGTAATTGATGGGTCAAGTTGCGTTGCAAGCCCGCATAATCCGCCGGCATGCATTTTGTCTAATGATAACCCTCCACCTTGCATACTGGTAACGGTCGCCTTGATTGGCTCCCAGCGAGTTTTTGAACCCTGCTCGATTTTTCTACCCGGGCCAATTTCAATTTCGTCTCCAACTTTGAATTCGCCTTTTACAATGCTTCCGCCGATTACTCCACCCTTCAATTTGCTAGGTCTGGTTCCAGGTCTGTTTATGTCAAACGATCTGGCGACATGCATCAGAGGTGTCTCGTTACCGTCTCTATCTGGCGTCGGTATCGTACTTTCAATTGCGTCAATTAGGATGTCTAGATTGACGTCATGATGTGCTGATACGGGTATTATTGGAGCGTCTTCAGCAACTGTGCCTTTCAAAAAATCTCTTATCTCATTGTGTGATTCAATCGCTCGCTCACGACTGACCAAATCAATTTTATTTTGCACCACAACGATATTTTTTATTCCAGACATATTTAATGCCATGAGATGTTCTCGTGTTTGCGGTTGAGGGCATTTCTCATTAGCTGCAACCATCAACATTGCACCGTCCATTATTGATGCTCCAGTTATCATTATCGCCATCAGAGTCTCGTGACCGGGAGCGTCGACAAATGAGACGACTCTTTTGAGTTCTTTATCAACATCGTTTTTGCCATTTGGGTTTTTTCCAGCAACATAGTATGTTCCATCTTTGTTCTGAAAAAATGCAGTGTCAGCATATCCTAACTTAATTGATATGCCACGTTTTCTCTCCTCTGAATGAGTGTCGGTCCAAACTCCGGATAATGCCTTTGTTAAGGTTGTTTTACCATGATCGACATGGCCAACAAGACCGATGTTGACGGTTGGTTGAGCGGGAAGTTTTCTTGCCATTCCCACTCCTCCTATTCACGAAAACCCTCTCGGGATTCACTCCGACGATTCCTCACTTTCCGCCGATAAAATCGCATCTAGTGCTTTTTTACCTGCTTCTACAACTTTGAGATTTATTTGTCTTGTGTCCTGAGTTATTGTGTTACCGCGGAAGTTTCTGCGTTTCCTTAACCCATCAGGCTTATAGCGGAATCGCTTTTTCTCTCCGCCCTTGGTTTTGTAGACAAGGTTGTGCCCCTTGAATCCAGTTGATCGAGTGACTAAAATGGACTGCCTAGAGCCACCTGCAAGGTCTCTTCTTAGCGGTGTCCCGGTCTTATCAGCACCACCAGTAATCTGAAGTTTGTATCCTGACAATGTTTTGTCACCTTCACCTACGAAAATACCATCAACTACATCACCAATCTTCTTGCCCAGAATTTGAGCGTAATTATTTCCTGTTATTTTCAATGAGTATGCTTTACCGTTGCTTTTTGGGTCGGTGTCATTTACGACAGCGACGAACTCTCCTTGTGAACCAGTAGCCATAATCACGCCTCTAAGACAGGTTGGCCAACAGTGACCCATATTTATGCTCACCGCATAAACATAAGTTGGTTTGTATGCTCATAATCGTTTTTTTATGAGCATTTCTACTCTACTAGCAATATCAGTTGGTAAGAAATGCGGCATACTCAAGTGAGTAGTTCTCCCACGTCCACCCGGGACAGTTGAAATCCGCGTTTTGATTAATTGTCTGTTTTCCATTTCTTTCAGATATTTCCATAGGGTGGTGTGACTTTTCATATCCTCAGAATATTCTTCACAAACCACTGCATAGAGGTTTTCAACATCACCAGTAGTCATCGAACTCTCTTTTTTCAGTCTGCGACAGATTGCCAGTAACACCAGCATTGCATGAGCATTTAATCCATCAATAGCATCGATCTCAGAGACCATGTCAACTGATAGCATATCGTCTTTAGCGTGGACATCATCAACACTGATTTCCCGCTTTGTGTGGTCGTCTTGTCTTATTTCACAAGATTCAGCAGCAGATTTCAGAAGTTCAATGACTAACCTAGCATCGCCAATGGGGGCAGATTTTTGCGCAATTAGCCGTATTATTTCTTCTGAATAAGTTCCTTTAACTAATGATAAGTTTGCTCTTTGCAACGCAATTTCGTAAAGTTCATCTTCGTTGTATGATGGTATTCTAATCAGGTTTGTTTTTCCCATTCGGGATATGACTGCAGTTTCTAATACGTCAAGCACTTGTTCCTGACTTACCAAAATAAGTGATAGTGTTCCTTTGCCTTCCTGATCTTCGTCGATTCTCAGTAGTTGATAGAGTATATCATCTCCAGATTTTCTCAACATGTGGTCAACTTCATCCAGAATGACGATTAGATGTGAGGAATTTCGCCGAGTTAATTTACGAAGGCTAAGTAGTAGCTCTCCAATCGATAGTCCACGATCAGGGTGTCCGGGGTCTATTGCATGCAGTATGCGTTGTACGACACGGGTACTAGTTGACGCATTTCTGCAGTTGACATGGGCGATATTGATATTTCTACGATTCATCAAATGTCTTTGTAAATCACGGCAGAAGGTTTTGACCAGTACGGTTTTACCACTACCCACCGGACCGGTAATTACTGCTCTACAACTTGCTTCATGTTTATCTATAGAAGCAAATCTAGCAGCCAATTGCTTTTGGTATTCCGCTCTCGAAACTAATTCTTGTGGAATGTAATCAAAATCCAAAGGCTCTGGGTCATTGATAACATAGCCTGCGCCAATTCGGTCTAGATAGTCCACCATACCAGTAAATGCTGTTGCCAACCGTTCTAAAAGATGTGGTCTAGTTTCAGGGCCACATGTCGAGTTTTAATCGCTTGTAGAGTTATATTCATCAGTGTATTTGGTCGAATTTATACCCATTCTCCCATTTTTTCTCACCGAGAACCACTTGTAATTCATAAGGAGTTATCATGGGTTTGGCATATTTTACTGCATCATCAATGGCAATTCTTGGACATGCGGTATTTACGAATACATCAACTGGATAGAAGTCAATCAATTCCGGACCTACGTGCTCCATGGCTAGCAAGAAGCCTTTTTTACCCTGTTTTTCGAGCATACGCTTTAATCTGAGCGCTAGATTTCTTCTCATCTGTCCAGGCTTCGCGCCAATTAATATGCCGAATCTTTCCTTGTCCATTGAAGACATGATTAGTCCAGATCTTTGCCGTAAAATCCTTTCGATTCTTTCTCTACCCATTTCTCTTGCTTCGCCAGAGTATGGGTCGAGCATAGCTAACGGTTTTCCGGTATGCAGCACTAATCCTATGGGATGGAAATCACCACTGCCTAAAAACACGTAGTGCCCTACAGTGGGGTCATCGCCTGAGTAATTGCAACCGAGAACTTGTCCTGGGAATGACAATCTAGCCCCACCGATAGGGATTGTAACATCAAAGCCTGCGTCCTCGAAATGTTTCTTGAAAGTCGGCAGTAAGTGTAGATGTTGTATGCTGCCAACCAGCCCAAGTTTAGTATCAGTCAGTGGTGCCACTCTGCCAACCATGTCTTCAAACCTATCAAGTGCTTCTAACTCGGATAGTACGGGACCTTGAGAATTATTCATTCTGCTCTTAGCGATTTCTCGATGAGCATGCAAATAGGGTAGAACAGGAGCAATTTCAGGATTACCCTGGTAGGTTACCGGGATAAACTGGGTAGGCATACCTGAGTCAATATTCATTTGCGAGTGGCCCATGTGGGCCACTAAGTCCACACCAATATTCTGCATTTTATCGTGAACAAGGTCGCAAGCGCCATAACATGGGTCTGCTGATAGAACAACCCTTGCAGAGGTTTCAGTTTCTATTTGATCCATCATCTCCAATGCTTGCATCTTCAATCCTTCGGGTACTTGTAAGGCAACCAGTTTGAGATCGTTGGTTTTTATCCTATCAACTAATTCATCTAATTGAAATTCATGTTTGTCTAAGTCCAATTTGCTCAACTCCTAACTGAGAATAACAACCTTGTCGCCAATCATCTCAAGTTTAACCAGAGAATCGAACTTAATGTCTGGATAATCTGATTTCAACTTCTCCATACCCTCACCCTTTTCAACAACAATGATAGTATTTTGTATAGTTGCCCCGGTCTTCTTTATACCTTCAATGACACATTTCATAGTGCCACCAGTTGACAAAACATCATCAATTATCGCTATATTCTCACCCGGTTTTATGTCATTGAGAAATAAGCTACCCTTCGAATAACCAGTTTCTTGGCTAATTTCTATTTCGCCTTCCAAACCGTATTGCCGCTTTCTAGCAATTACCATTGGTATACCGGTTCGCATAGACAGAGGGGCCAGAAGCGGAAGCCCCATTGCTTCGATGCCAAGAATAACATCAATATCTTGCCAATTGATTAAATCAACCGACAGGTCAATAATTGCCTCTAAAACTTCAGGATGTAGTCTTGGAACGCCATCGGTGATTGGGTGTATGAAATATGGATAATCGCCCTTCCAAATTATTGGGGCATTGACTAAACTCTGCTTTAGTAGGTCTATTCCATTCATTTTACCACCGCTAGGTTACAATTCAGCGAGGTATTCTACATATTCATCAGGATCCAATAGCAATTCGAGGTCTAAGTCATGTGGCTCAAGAATAATTATCCACCCTAAGTCATAAGCTGAATCATTAGCAAGGTCTGGATTAATCTCGACTTCGCCATTTACTTCGGCAATAAGTCCAGAAAAGGGTGCTGGGAACGGCTTTTTTTCCTCGGCAGTCCATATTGAAAACATACCATCGCCTTCATCTACTTCAGTCTCAGCTTGCGGTAGGATTACTCGCAATACGTCGCCAATCTCAAGTCTAAGAAATTCACTTACTCCAATCATGAGTCGGTCGTCTTTTTCCTGATACCAAAGGTGGTCAGTTGAGTATTTTCTATTGTGTGCTACATTAAATTCAACGGTTTCTTCATCCAAAATGATTCCTCCTAAACGCGCCTCTGAGGCATCGTATATGAATAATTTGGGAGAATTAACTGCTTATAAACACAGCAAACGGGTTAAGTGAGTCGGCTTATTGGCTAATTATGGGGGAGTCATGAACTACGGAGAAACTGATGAACAACAGATGATAAGAGAACTTGTGAGAGATTTTGCAGAGACTGTTCTCGCACCTACAGCAGAGCATAGGGATCAACACCAAATTCCTCCTACTGAGGAGTGGCAAAAATTCCTCGACTATGGTTTGCAAGGCGTTACTATTCCAGAGAAGTATGGTGGTTCGCCAGTTGATGACATATCTGAATCAATAATTGTTGAGGAGTTATCAAGAGTAGACCCTTCTTTTGGGGTAATGTTTTGTGTCCACGTTGGTTTGTGCGCCAAAACTATTGCGTTACATGGTAACGAAGAACAGAAAATGAAGTATCTCACCAGGCTCGCAGCAGGTGAAGTAGGTGCATACTCACTATCGGAAGCAGGAGCAGGAACAGATGCTGCTGCGATGATTTGCAAGGCTAAATTATCCGACGACGGGAAGTATTTCTTACTCAGCGGAGAAAAGATGTGGGTTACAAACGGAGCTCAAGCCGATATTCTAGTTCTGTTTGCTAAGGACGTTGACCATCCAGATTACGGGGTGAAGAAACATGGCGGCACCACTGCATTTATTGTAGAATCATCGTTTGAAGGATTTAATGTCGGAAAGAAAGAAGATAAACTCGGTATCAGGTCCTCAGATACCTGCACCCTCATTCTTGATGAGTGTAAAGTTCCTGTTGAAAATGTCTTGAAAGGAGTTGGGAACGGGTTCCCGATTGCGATGAATGCACTTGACAATAGTCGTATTGGCATTGCCGCACAAGCCTTGGGAATCGCCCAAGGAGCATATGAGGCAGCCCTGAATTACTCACATGAGCGTGAAGCATTTGGCAAACCGATTGCCCATCATCAAATGATAATGACCTATCTTGCAGATATGGCAACGAAAATACAGGCTGCAAGAGATCTAGTTTACCGAGCCTCTTGGGCTAAGCAAGAGCATTATGAGCATAATGGGCCCCGTCATACACAAGAAGCGAGTATGGCTAAGTTGTTTGCAGGAGATACAGCAATGTGGGTGACTGAACGAGCAATCCAAGTGCTTGGTGGATACGGCTACACTAAGGAATTCCCGGTTGAGCGGTTCTTCAGAGATGCTAAGATAACTCAGATATATGAAGGAACACAAGAAGTACAAAGGATTGTAATTGCTCGTTCGCTAAAATAATTAGAACTGCGGGTCAGAACCCTTCAATTTTGCTTGTCGTAGGCCACTGGACCAATCAAACAAAGTTCCTGAGAAAGTGAGATTTTTGCCAACCATATTTTGTAGGCTTTCATTATGCTCCGGTTCAAACAAAACTCCAACGGTGTAAGGTCCCCCGTCCAGCAACCCGGTAACAGTCATGCCACCACGGTAACTATCCATCACCATCAGACTGCGTTCTACCCTTTCAATCATTATACTACAAATGCCAGCGGCAGATGATTCAATAACCGCAACCGACTCTCTATGTAATCTAGTTGCGTGTAATTTCTCTATACCTAATTCTATAGAGGTATTGACACTTACTTCATGAGGGTCCTCTTGGATTTCTTCTTGATGAGTTTCTACTACTGGTTGAATTGTAACATCACTTGACTTACCAATTTCTTCACTTGGTTCAGCGTCAGCAATCTCTGCGATTTCTGTATCAATATCTATTTCAGTATTTACTTCGTCATGTATTTGCGACTGAGCTTGGTTTGGTTCTTCGGTTGGTTCAGCCGTTTCATCGACGTTTGGGACGTCAAAACCTATGGCGCCAAGGTATTGCCATAATTCTTGAACATGGACAGTGCCATCGCCATCTTTGTCTAATATACTCATAAGTGTGACTGCGACCCAATCTGGCGGTTGGGTTCCGGATAAATTTTGGATGAATTGATTGAGTTCTAAGTGACTAATAACACCGTCTGAATTGGTATCAATTTTGGTTGTTATTTCGACGCTCGATAGTCCAGAGTTTTGCAACCATTGGCCGAATTGTTGTTTTATCATCTCTGCCATTCGTGGATCTACACTCTTCGCCATGGTTGATATTTTCTCTTTGCCAGCCTGAACCGCTTTTTCTTTAATTCTATTTCTCCATGCAGAAATTTCTGGTTGATCGGATAATATCTCTATCACAGTACTCCTGTCAACATGTGATGGCGGCGCGTCGCCAACAAACTCTATTGCTAGTTCAGCTAGCTCAGAATTAGAAAGTGCATTCAAGTCATTGTTTTCTGCGATTTTCCGTTCGATTTGCTTAGCAACCGCATCCGATATCCTTCCACTGAACATGACAGGACGTTTAATTCATCATTATTGAATATGGTGCCTTCACTTTAATTTCATCCTTGGCCAAGATTCAAAATCGCTTTTCTCCCAATGCAGTTTTACAAGCACCAACTCGATTTCTGCGATTGTCGCCAAATCATTCTCAATTTGTATTCTGTAGAGCCATTCCTTCAGTCTTCCAAGTTTACGTCCTTGTTTTATTTTGGTGTTTGCCATAATCCAGTTCCCGTCAACAATTTGGTTTCTCACAGAGAGAGGTGCGAGTTTTTGCAAACTTTTTTTGATATCTACAAGATAATCTGGAGTAATAGAAGCATGTGATGAGGATAATTTGTGTTCGCAGAAAATTGTTGCTAAGTTAATTATCTGGGTTAATCTTTGGTCACATATGTGGCGGTATAATCTCAGATACTGCAGGTCTTTTTTTGGAATTACTTCTGTCATATGTTTGGTGAAAATTATTGATTTTGTATCTTTTTTGGATAATGTTAGATGTTTGCAAAGTTCGCCAACATCATCAGTTTTCATGTCATAGGTTAAGAGGACAAAAAGCGAAATGTAGTCTAGAGATTCTGAATTTTTTAACGCAGCCATCATTGTCTCAGTATCTATACTCTGCCAACTAATGATTTGAGCCATCACCTTGTCTTTAATCATCAAACTGATTATTTTGTGAGCAATTTTTCCTGACATTATCTTTTTTAATTCTTGCCAAATCCTTTCCTTGGCCAATTCGCTAATCAAATGTCTGTTATTTGATATTGCGATTGATAATTCTGGCTCAATATGCCATTGAACATTGAACTGTCCCAAGAACCGGTAAGCTCTCAATATCCTTAGACTATCCTCACTAATTCTTTGAAGAGGGTTGCCAACACTCCGGATTATCCGATTTTGAATATCTTTAATTCCGCTGTGTGGGTCATAGTATAGCCTACGAGCGACATCTATAGCAAGCGAATTGATAGTAAAATCTCGCCTTTTAAGATCCTCACTCAATAATTTACTCCACTCAACAGACTCCGGTCTTCTACCGTCGATATATTTTCCATCAGTTCTTAGAGTCGTTGTCTGAATCAGATAGTTACCGGACTTAATGGTTATAGTCCCAAAGGAGACTCCAGTCTCGATTGAATTGGGAAAAATCTTCGTCAAAATATCTGGGGTTAAATCGGTTGCTAAATCTATGTCTGTTGGACTTATTCCCATCTCAACATCTCTAACAGCGCCACCAACAATCCATACACCGCCCCCGGAGTTGCAGATTGTATTCAAGATGACAGATACATCTATTGGAAGTTCGTCAACGAATTTCGTCATACGACTGGTCAATTTCTTACCAGGTATGTCCGCATCGTTACCGATTATGTGGTCCAACAAAGTAATCTCCAATCCCTATGGTATCTGCCAAAGTATTATCCTTGAAATAGTGTTCCCAGTATTATGTGGGCCGAATCAGATGTTACACTTGTTGATGTCAAATGGGTAAAGCCTCATGAAGAAATCAAAATAAAAAACCGAGATAAGTTACTACAGATGACTAAGCGCTGGGGAGGCTTTACCAAACCGATTTTAGTAGACAGCGTCACAGGTTCTCTACTAGACGGACATCATCGGTTATCAGTTGCTAAAGAACTGGGTTTGAGTAAGATTCCTGCGATATGCTTAGATTATTTATCGAGCGACGGAATTGGACTTGAATTGTGGCCAAATTCGGATTTAGACCAAATAACAAAACAGATGGTTGTCGAAATGTGCCATTCCGATTCATTGTTCCCGCCAAAAACCACTAAGCATGATACGATGTTTGATTTGCCACCAATATTGGTAACTTTGGAAGATCTCATTTGATTCTCGAGGCGATATAATCACGCCACTTTTGATTACCTTTGCCTGTTAATTTATTTTTGAGTTCTGGCTCAATTCTCAAATCTATTTTATTGGAATGAACAATACCCTCGTGAGTGTAGGTTAGTTCTACCCCAGAAGGATTAAGTTTGGATAGCAGAGATTTCAGTGATTTAATGCTTGTAATTCGAACCTTGTTGATTGAGATTAATTCGTTACCGGGCATGATTAAATTTCTCAGAGGTGAATTTGCTTGATGGCTACTGACTATGACTTTTCCACCTCTGTCGGATAAATTTAATCCCAACCATGATGATGATAGTTCTGATTCTTTGGTTACCTTACTGTTAAGTTTCAATCCATAGAAACTCAAAGCTTTAGCGACATCTGGTGGAGATTTCTCAAATACCAATTTATCGAGGTAAACTCCTAGGTTCCTTCCCCCTTCCATATTTACTAATTCCTTTCTAATATCTTGATAGTCAATTCCGATAGCAGTGGCATTTGGATAACCAATGGCATATTTTTCACATAAACGAACCATTAGGTTGCAAATACCATGCTTTCCTCTCGAGCGTTTTTTCAGTTCGGCGTCAATACAAAATATAGCTAACTCGCCTTCAAGATAGTATGAAATTTGTATTTCTCTAGAGAAGGCGTGGCTTCTATAGAGGTGTATCCAAGCGTCATGACTCGCCTCTGCAAGCGATTCATGCTCTGAACCATTTCTAACAGTGTGCCTTGATAGTTTTCTCTCCATATCCTTGCGCCAATCATCTTCCGACCATGCACCAGATCGCACACAAAGCATGTCACCAAGCCACGAAGTGCAGCCCTCGAACCACCAAAGCAGGTCAGTGTGAATCTCTTGTTGTAAATCATAGTGAATAAAATTCTTCGGTCTCAAACGTTTCACATTCCACTGGTGCATATATTCATGACTAAACAAACTGATTAGGTCTCTGTATTCATCATCGTGTCCGTCTATCAAACAAATTCTTGGCAGCATTGAGGTTTGGGAATTGAGATGCTCAAGACCACCTCTTGACTTCTCAGTTAGTTGTAGTATCGTTACATAGTCACCCCAATCAGGAATTCCAAATAAGGCGTGATATTCTTGGGCAATTTTCTTCATATCAGTGACAAATTTTCGGACCATATTTTCATCCGTTTTATGCTCACCACTATCCCATAACTTGAGGATATGATTTCTGCCATCAACACTGAAGGATATGTTTTCATTGGGGTTCACTTCCATGATTCCGTCTAGTAGTTCATCTCTATTGGGCGCAATAAATCTGAATTCTTCTGCAGTGTTGCCGCTAATTGAATCAATACCTAACTTGTGCTCTATCAAATCTAATTGTGTAGCTGGAGTCCAACCTTTTGGCGACTGCAGATAAATATGATGAGTCTTGTCCATTCTAGATTTATCGATCCCGTCTGTCGGCAGTAGAAACGTAAACGGGGGCATCATGTGTAGATGACTACTATCGATGTGTGTTGAACGGACTGAAAGTTCAATGCCGAGTATCTTGTATGTCACAATTACCTCTTCATTGAAGTCATTTATTCTAACTTCGACTGCGTCCACAGCTTTTCGTTTAAATGCTATGTCTCGGTTATTCTGCTGACAATTAATTGCGGTCAAATATTGCATTGGCTCTCGAATAAAGTAAGATCCAGGCACCCACCTTGGAAATTTCAAGGTAAGTTTTTTGTCAGTGAATGGTGGCGATATTTTTACTTTGACATGTAGATAACGAGTTTTACCGTTTGAGGCATCGATGGTAAACTCAACCCCGGAAGTTGCTGTCATTGTTCATCCCTGTCTTTGGCGGTTGAAAGGTTATGCGCTGTAAGTTTGATTAACTCACTTGTCGAGTTGTTGGCTATTTTCTCTGCTTCAAGTCTGATTTTTTCCTCATCACAGCGTGCAAATAAGCGTTCAATAAACCTAGAACGTTCAATCTCATCGATTGAATCATCAGCAATAATTTCCCAGCGCAATGTATCGAATGCGTCACCTCTCTTGCCTTGTAACCATCTACCTACTACCACATATTGCTTACATTGAATGAGGGTATTTATCGGCTCATCCTCCACATTATCACATTCCCTGTTCAAGAGATCAACTAGAGTCTTAATTTCGTGATTCTGAAGTTCTTGGACACTTTCCGCTAACTTCTCTGGATTGCTGCGGATTAGATGTGGCATCAACAAACCAAATTTTACTCCACGTTTTGTTAATTGCTCAACAGTGCCATCATCTATTTGCAATTCTACATCAGAGAGTGCAGTCAAACAGTATTCGACAATCTTCAAAGAATCGTCGCTCAAGCAGCTTGTTAGCGTGTCATTACTACTGTATTTACTCTCTAATGCAATTATTTTTAATTTGGTATTTTCACCTTCAAGTAGAGAACAATAGAATTCTTTTTCATTGTCATTTCTGAGAATAAACTGTGCTGCTTTTGCTTTGCAAATCATATCATCCTTCTCAAATAGTTCTTTGATGACATCAGTTCCTGTTGGCGAGAATTTTTCCAAGAGGTTTGCTGCAACTCTGTTGTAGTCAATATTTTTGTGTGCTATTAGAGGTTCTAGACTAGTGACCGATTCTCTTGGAGCCCAAATGCGAAATGCATCTATTGCTTTTGAGCGATACCATGAATCTTTGTCATTGAGTAGTGGAATAAAGGCTTTGAGATGTTGTGGGTCATCCATCTCAAACAATTCTCTAATTGCCCTTCGCCGTTTTCTCTCGTCTCTACTTTTTAGATTGCTAATAGCAGCAGTAAATCTGGTGGACAACTTGCTCACCAGTCATAATCTTCTTCATCACCGAACTGACTCCAATTGTTAAATTCGAAATTGGAAATCATTGGGTGTAACATAACTTGTATTATCGGCCACAATCTTAGAAATGATGGGGAATAGTGCCATAATAATTTGACCATTGGGTGTTCGGATATTGGAATCCCACCTTCGCCAATTGGTGGTGTATCATCTGGTAAATTGTTCAGTTTTGCAACTAAATCTTGTAAACTATTCAGTTCATCGATGTTGATAATCTCTAGTTCTTCGCATGTTTCAATGGATAGTTCAATCAAATCTGCAAGTTCAGTAGGGTGCAAATGAGTTTTTGCTGCCGAGTCGACATCAATTGGTCCAAAGCAGACATGACCCAAATCAGTGTCGAGTTCCTTATCATCTTGGTATTCGATTTTCATCAGGTGCTGAGAATCTATGCTACCAATGGGGGCAATGATGAATCCTCCATCACTAATTCTTGATTTAATCCAATGTGGAATCGTTTCTACCTGTCCAGTCATGATTACTCTGTTAAAATCACCTGGGAAGGCAATTGGTGCAACATCCAAATTATCGAGGCATCTAATTTCAACCGTAGGCCAATGAAGCAGGCGGTCTTTTGCATAATTAACTACCTCCTTTGACGGATCCAACACGTTAACTCTTCCGTGTTCGCCAACTATAGTTGCGATTAATGCCGCTAAATAGCCTCCTTTGCAACCGATTACAATAATTTCCTGTCCAGCAGATAACTCAAGATGATGAAGCAGCGTAATTATCATGTGAGGTGCCGATATCGTTTTGATATTGCCAGAATTTGTTTCAATGTATGGCACAGGTCGGTCAGCAAAAAATGGTGCGACATCATAGTCAGTAAAATCCTCTAGATTTACTTTCAGCATTGCCTTTTTTATTTGTTTTGGAATGGTAAAACCCTCTTTCGACAAACGCTTGAGTAAGTCCGCTGTCCGGGTCATGTAGATTCTATTCCTTCGTATATTGTAAATAATGCTATCAAATCGATGATGATTTAAATTTCTCCTCAATAAAATCGTCGATGAAACTGATGTTTTCTTCGTGTTCCTTTACAGCCATTTCTATTAGTTCATCGTCAGTTATCTGGTCAAAGTCTTCATGCTTTATTTCTGAGATTTGTGTCTTAATTGAGGACTTTATGTCGGACAAAATCAATAACATTGAATCAGTAGTATTCAAGTCATCATTGTCAACTTCCAAAGTTATGGTCTCAATCAGTGATTTTACCAACTTTGGATCAGTATAAGTCTCATCATATGAGGAAAACATGTCATCCATCAGTATTGATTCTATACGCGCTAGGTGCTCTGAGATTGTTGCTCTTGCGAGACCAATTTCACTGGCTATGTCTGAAATTCTTGTTCTCTTTGGAATATCAAAGAAACCTCTATCATAAGCAAACTTAGCTAGTTTTAATTGCTTGGTAGACAGGGCAGAATGATTCAATGTTGAATTGAAATCAAGACTCCTTGCGCTTATTCGATCTGGCTGGGCAATGAGTCGCGCTAGGGTTGACACTATTCTGAGTTTCATTGGAGGGCCCTGAATAATGTAAGAGAACCCTTCTCCGTCTAGACGGCTTCCCGGGACTGTACTGGTGCCATTTGTTCTAGCATTCAAATTTGAAACAGAGTGATTGACTCTGACGAGAATAAGAAAACTATCATTGCTGTCTTTTGGTTCTAGCAGAATATCTAATAATTCGATAAAATGTAATCCAACTATGTCATCAGGGGACTTACCGTCACAAAAATTAACCTTCAGAATAATCCTAATGTCTTTCGGTACACGCTTAACATAAGAAATAAATTCTGCTTGTTTGAAGATATTAGTTAATTCGCCAATATCTAAGTTCTTAATCCGAGACCTTTTCCAAAACAGAGTAACTTCTCGCATCAGTAATCCTAGGCTTGCACATTTGATAAGATATGGCACTACTTGGATTATCAATTCCTCATTTCTAGCCAAGCCAAGAATGAGACAATAGGCAGTAATATGAGTAGTATGCGATTTAATCTATTCTGATATTCATTATAGTCGCTAGACTTTACAGGGTTAACTTCTATAGACTTTGCTTTACGCGTTCTGCGCAGAACTCCAACACTGTCCTCAACCCTCTTCAATACGCGATTTCTGAGTTCTGGAGATGAACTTTTAGCATTCCCTCTTCCTACAATGAACTTAACCGTTGTTCTCTCAGCCAATTCAAGCGCTCCGTCAACTACAGCCTCTATGTTGTCTAGATTATGCATGTCAATTCGTAAATTAACGCCATCGCTAGAGATGTGGCTTAAGACACGCCATTTTCCCTGACCTTCATTGAATCGAGCCAATTTTTCTCTTGCCTCTATCAAGGGCTCTTTAGTAAGTATTACCGGTTTACGCCTTCGAGCCAAAAAAGGGCCCAATAGAATAGCAAATAGGAATGGTGGAATACACATCAATGATATAGTTCTCCGAATATTTTCTGCATCTGTCAACACAGATATGGTGGCTAATGAAAATCCGAGATAAAGCCCAATGAGTCCACCAGCCTGGAAGCCCATTGTTAGTCCGACTGGCTCGCCGCTGGATTCCTCCATGACGTATGCTGGGATAGGGTATTGATGAACACTTTGACGTCAATTCTTTTTAACTATTAATTTCTGCAATCTATGTGACCAAGAATGGCCTAACTTCAAGAAAGCGTGAAGAGAAAGTTGGGAAATGGGTATTTTATGTATCAGGATTCTTTCTTTTGTCATTCTTTCTAGCACCTATGGTGGTTGGCACGGGGGAGATACCAGAATTAAACGATGGCCGAGCTAATGCATTTGATTTTGCTACTGAGGACGGATTATGGTCTTCCGGTAATTCAAACAGCGATGAGACATTTGCTTGGACTGAGTTAGATCCCTACTCAGGATTTATTTACGCATTTGGCGACCTAAACTGTCACAACAAGGCTGAGCGGTCCATCAAAATTAATGATAACCAAATGCCAGTGTGCACCAGAGATGTTGGAATATTTTTTGGCTTGGCTGTTGGAGGGTTTTGGTTTTCTAGGAAGGGGTATAATCGCTGGACAGTGAAAGATACATGCCTGTCACTCCTTCCTGATGATTGGTTGATTGGGACGTATAAGTCAAATCGTCGCACCTTAGTTTGGTTGGCGTGTGGAGTGCTGCTGTGTTTACCGCTGATTGTTGATGGTTTCACTCAATTATTGACATCATATGAATCTAACAACATCACTAGACCCATAACAGGAGCTGGTTTCGGGGTGGGGCTAGGAGTGCTAATTAGTGCGGCCTATTCTGCACGGTCTAGATTCTTCAAATCAGCGGCTCAAGTTAATTTGCCCGGCGGAATGAAGTTTCGTTTAGTGGAAGAAGAATAGTTACGGAGGCGGAGTTTTCCACCACACTATGAGCTCTTCGATAGTGGTTGGTGTAGGACATTGGTTATGTCCGCTGGTTAATATCTCGAGCCTTTGATAGACATCATGCAAGGATTTCTTCATTTGATATGCCGGCAATTTAGAATTGGCCAGTAAATCACCCAGAGCAGATGCCCAATCTGCTTCAGGGTTTGCTCTGCGCCAAGATGAAATTAATGTCCTCATTGGCCATAAAACAAGGCATAACCGACCAAAACCAACACGATCTTGTCTGAGTTTGAACACCTTTGCGTCATTAAATGGAACATGGTTAAATTGCTTGTTTATCCATTTCTCTTCCTCAAGCCATTTTACTAACCTTTGTGTGTGGCGCTTAGTGATCATTCTATGAGGTCCTAACAATTTGTGTAACTTTGGGACCTCAGTTGAACCACCAATCAGTGATAGTGTGCCGAGTATCGACCATGATGAGAATGAAAACGGATTTGTTGGAACATCAAACTCTTTAGCTGAATCTTTAGGCCAGTGTTGCTCAACAAATTCCATCCATTGAGCCGGGCATTTACCGCTTAACCACCCTTCGTGTATCGCACTCATATTTACTGGGGCGCCCGGAAGTCTAGTTTGAGTTTCCAAGTTATTGATTAGTCTACTTAGTAAGTATCTATCAACTTTATCGGGGTCGACATTGATAGGCGCAGGTTTCCGATTGAAAAATGACCGTAAGGTTTCGGTCAAATTCTTGCGTAAGTCGTCCAGCCCTGATTCGTTAAGTATAGGCCCCACTACATTACATCTATCGAACGGTTCCGAAACTTTAATTCTCCCAGACAATAAATCAGTAAAGCCTTGCCTAATCTTTCTTTGTATGTTGGTAGTCTCAAAATATTCGTGCTTGTTACTCGTCATTCGCAAAGTTCCGGAGCGAATTCTTTTCATGGCTTTCACAGGGTCGCAATCAATCCATATGACAAGGTCAGGTACCATTGCTGCAGCATTCATTTTTACCACATCATCTATGCCTAATTCGCCAACAATCCCTTGATAAATCAATGACGAATGTATGTTCCTGTCTGAAATTAC
>CETK01011439.1_pt1 | contig 22945 bp, 17 predicted proteins | sample 361431 | NCBI WGS metagenome assembly CETK01 (sample SAMEA2622452, study PRJEB7988) | marine metagenome | biome: marine biome (ENVO:00000447); feature: surface water layer (ENVO:00002042); material: "saline water (ENVO:00002010), including plankton (ENVO:xxxxxxxx)" | depth 5 m | reverse complement strand
ATTAAAGAAATTTTAGAGCCTAAAGAGAAAAAAGCGTGCTCATTCGAAAGAATATATTTTTCTCGAGGAGGAGATTCTGAAATCTATCAGGAAAGAAAAAATTTAGGCAAAGCTTTATTTCCTCAAGTATATAAATCTATAAAAGGGGATTTAGAAAACACAGTTTTTTCTTTTATACCGAATACAGCTGAGACCTCCTTTTACGGAATGATTGGGGCAGTTCAAGATCACGTAAGAGATCTTTTTAAGAAAGAGTTGAATAAAGAAAAAAAACTCAACATCGATAAGCTAACTAAGATGTTAAACTTAAAACCAAGAATTGAAAAAATTGCAATAAAAGATGCAAAACTAAGAACATTTATCACTGAAGATAGTGACCGAGATGATCTAGTAGCTCATGTTTATGACGTAACATACGGTGTTGTTAAAACTAGTGATAATCTGGTAATTATGGATGACAGTATTGTTAGGGGGACTACTTTACAGAAAAGCATATTAAGAATGTTAGATCGTTTGGAGCCTAAAAAAATTATTGTTGTTTCAAGTGCACCACAAATAAGGTATCCAGATTGTTATGGTATTGATATGGCCAAATTAGAAGAATTTATAGCATTTCGCGCCGCTTTGAAGCTTCATGAGGATCGTGGAACTAAAGAAGCAATAGTGAAAGATGTGTATCAAAATTGTTTAAATGCTATAGAAAAGGCAATAGAATCCCCAGCAAATCATGTGAAAGAGATATATAAACCCTTTTCCGATGAAGAAATATCATGTAAGATTTCAGAAATGTTAAAAACAAATGACATAAACGCGGAGATAGAGGTTATTTTCCAAACGATTGGTGGATTGAACAAAGCTTGTCACAAAAACCATGGGGATTGGTATTTTTCAGGGGATTATCCAACACCAGGTGGTCTCAGGGTTGTAAATAAAGCTTTTGTGAATTATGTGGAGAAAAAAAATAAAAGAGCTTATTAGTTTTTTCTCTTAAAGAACATATCAACCGATAAAGCAGCTTGCTTATGAAATGGAATTATGTTATATCATTATATAAGCTTGTAACTTTTTCCCAATTAATTACATTAAAAAATGCATTAATGTAATCTGGCCTTCTATTTTGGTAGTTTAGATAATATGCATGTTCCCAGACATCAATTCCTAAAATAGGAGTTCCCGAGCAGCTAATTCCAGGCATCAAAGGATTATCCTGATTAGCAGTTGAGCACACTTCAACAGAGCCGTCCTTATTGGCACAAAGCCAAGCCCAGCCTGAGCCAAACTGTGTAGCAGCTGCCTTGGAAAATTCAGTTTTAAAATTCTCAAAAGAGCCAAATTCATTGTCTATTGCGTCAAATAAGACACCTTTAGGTAGGCCTCCACCGTTAGGAGACATTATTTCCCAAAATAAACAATGATTGTAGAAGCCTCCGCCATTGTTTCTTACAGCTTTATTATTTAGATCTAGCCCATCTAGTATTTCTTCAATCGAAAGATCTGCAAGTGGAGTGTCAGTAATAGCGTTGTTTAGATTAGTGGTGTAACCATTATGATGTTTAGAATGATGGATTTCCATGGTTCTAGCATCAATGTGCGGTTCTAATTCGTTGTAATCATATGATAAGGAGGGTAATTCAAAAGCCATATTTTATTTTTTAAGATTAAACAAAATTAAAATTTCTTTTTGCAATAAAAGACAAAGATTGTAAAAGCATTAAATTTAAATTAGAATTTTAACATTTTGGGTAAAAATCATTTCAAAATTATAAACGCATCGGCAGGTTCTGGAAAAACGTATAATCTGGTACATGAATATTTAAAAATTTTATTAGAAGATCCCTCAGATAATACTTTCAAACATTCTTTAGCATTAACATTTACTAATAAATCAGTTAATTCAATGAAAAGTAGAATACTCGAGACATTATTTTTACTTTCCATTGAATCAAATGATTCAAAATCCTACTCTGACGATTTTTGTAAACTTTTTGATATTTCGAAAAAAGAATTGGCTATTAGGTCAATGCTCATTTTAAAAAAAATTTTTTTAGAATATGGCGCTTTTAGTGTTATTACACTTGACAAATTTACCCATAGATTGGTCCGAACATTTTATCGTGAATTTAATTTGCCGTTTGGTTTTGAAGTATCGTTAGATTCAGAAAGTTTAATCGAGGAGATAATAGACTCAATTCTAGATGAGATAGGAATAGATAAATTAATATCAAAATATCTTTTGGATTTTAGTTTGCAAAAAATAAATAATGATAAAAATTGGGATATAGAGATAGATTTAAAAGAATTCATTCATATAATTTTTAATGAGAATGACAGAATCCCTGTAAATTATATAAAAAAAAGAAATACTAAAATATTAGAATCGGATAAAATTTTATTAAGTAAGCTTTTAAAAAATGAGAAATTAAAAGTTTTAAAAAATGCAAGGGAGGCATTAAATTTTCTAGAGAGTTTAGATTTAAAAGCTTATGATTTCACTCATAAAAGAGTTCACAATTATTTTGAAAATATTAGTAAGGGATCATTCACTACAAAATATTTTGAACAATTAGAATTTTCTTTATCAGGCGAAAAACCTTTATATAATCTTTCTTTATCTGAAGAGAAAAAAGTTTTGATCGATAAGAATAAAGATAAAATTGAGTGTTATTTTTTTAGTGTTAAAAAAAGTATAACCCAAATATTATTAATCCAAAGAACACTAGCATCATGGACCCCGAGATTACTTTTGCAATTGATGGAAGACCGATCAGAAAGGATTCAGAATGAAAAAAAAATTAGGATTAACTCAGATTTTAATAAAAAAATTAACCTTTTAGTCAAAGATGAACCTACTCCATTTATCTATGAACGATTAGGTGTGAGGTACCAATACTATTTTTTAGATGAATTTCAAGATACATCAACCTTACAGTGGAATAATTTAATTCCCTTAATTTCTAATTCTATTGAGGGCGAAAGTTTATCTGGGAGAAAAGGATCCCTTTTTTTAGTGGGTGATCCAAAGCAGTCTATCTATAGGTGGAGGGGAGGAGATATGAATCAATTTATTGACTTACTTAATAATATTAAAAACCCTTTTCAGATTTCTGCTAGCCAAGAAACATTAAAAACAAATTACAGGTCATTTAAAGAAATTGTAGATTTTAATAAAGGTCTTTTCCAAAATATATCAAATAGTTTTGAAAATAAAAAATACAAGAAGCTTTATGGTGAGTCAAGTTGGCAAAAACATATTTATGAGGGTGGATATGTAAATGTTCAAATTATTAGTAAAGAAGGTGTAAAAGGAACAACAACTCCACAATATATTTCTAAAACAGTTGAGATTATAAAAAAACTTGTTAAAGATGGATATGATCAAACTGATATAGCAATTTTGGTAAGAAAAAAAGAACAAGCTACAGAAATTGGTAATGAACTAATAAAAGAGGGATTCAATATATCTTCATCAGAATCCATGTTAGTTAATCATTCGATTAAAGTACAGTTAATAATTGCCATTCTGTATTTATCTTCAAATCCAAATTCATCTCGACAACATAAAACTATATTTGACATTTTATATGAATTAAGCGATAGTAAGATTAAAGATTATCATCAATTTGTAATAAACAATTTAAATGTCAAAACATCTATTTTTTTCAGTCAACTTGAAAGTAATTTTGGATTAAAATTAGATCTAGAAAAAATTAAATCTAAAACAATTTTAGATGCTGTAGATTACATTTTAATTAGGCTATCAAACTTTGATACGGATGATATATACTTATCATCATTTTTGGAAGACGTATTAGAGTTTTCCAAATCATTTGCAGCTTCAATCGACTCCTATCTAAGTCACTGGGAAATACAGTCTGCTAGGTTAAGGATTGCAACATCAGAGACCAACGAATCTATTAAACTTATGACTATACACAAAGCAAAGGGCCTTGAGTTTCCAGTTGTTATTCTTCCATTTATGGATTCTCCAATATATCCCAATATTATTGAAAAAATATGGTATCCTTTCAAGGATAAAAACTTAAAAAATATCGGATGGGGATGGTTCAATTTTTCAAATGAAATTCAATATTATGGCAAAGAAGGCAATGAGCTACATAAGTCATATCGCCTTAATCAAAAATTAGATGCTCTTAATGTTCTTTACGTAGCATTAACCCGTGCCGTAGAGGCAATGTTTATAATTACAAAGGAAGTAGATGAAGAAGAAAATTCATATGCTCATTTACTAAAAAAATATATTATAAGTCAGGGAAATAGTTTTAATTCAAAAACTCCATTTACTAGGGGAAAATTATTAATTAGAGCAAATAAAAATCGAGAATTAATTGAAAAGTCTGAGATAAAGGATCATTATTCTTTGAAACTAAATATAGGTTGGAAGAAACACTTTGTATTAAATTCAATAAAAAAGAAAAATTTTAAAAGTCATCAAGAAAAGGGTATTTTAATACATGATTTGTTAGCTCAAATAATTACTTCAGATATGGTGCCTGACGTTGTTCAAAAGGCCATAGATGACAAAATTCTTCCAATTAAAATTAAAGATTTTGTTGAAAAGAGCTTAAGAAAAGTTGTTACACATGCGGAATTGAAGTCTCTATATAATGGTGAAGATAAAGTTTTGTGTGAAGAAGATCTACTTGTTCCAAAAGGACCTACTCTAAGACCAGATCGAATAAATATCAAAAAATCTGGGACAGTATGTGTAATTGATTACAAAACAGGATCTCCAAAAAAAACAGATCAATCACAAATCTTATCTTACTCAACTGCTTTAAATAATATGGGATATTTTGATGTAGAAAATATTTTGGTTTATATCAATAATAAAGTAAAAATTTTAAAAATTTAGAAATAAACTTTAACTCTTTAAATTCAAAGCTAACAATTTCAAATCTGATTATTTACATTTAAATATGCAAACATTTTTAGATTATGTTGCCGAAAAAATTGCTTCTTCGACTCATAAATGGGATAATATCAAAATAATTGTACCAAATAATAGGGCTATAATTTTTTTGAAAGAATGTTTTAAAAAAGTTATTGAGCGTCCAATTATTTCTCCAAAAATTTTGACTATTGAGGAATTTATTATAGATCTGTCGGGGATTAACCCTATATCAAAATCAGAAATACTGTTCAATTTTTATGAGGTTTGCAAGGAAAATACTCCTAATAAGGAATTAGAATCATTTAGTCATTTTTCTGGATGGGCCTCTAATTTAGTTGAAGAATTTAACGAGATAGATAGTCAGCTAATAGATAGCAAAGAACTTTTCAATTATATGACCGCTATTAAGAATTTAGAAAATTGGACACCTGAGAAAAAAAGAGAGCTAAGTAAAATTCATTATAATCTGCAAGGAAGAGTATTTATATATTACAACAAACTTTATAAAAAACTTTTAAATAGTCAAAATGGTTATTATGGATTAGGGATTAGAGAAGCCATAAAAAATTTACCATTTTACATTGAAGAGGAAATCCCATATCATTTTTTTATAGGATTTAACGCGCTAACAAAATCTGAAGCAATTTTGATTCAAGAGATGATTTCAGCACAAAAAGCTGAAATCCTATGGGATATTGACATTAAATTCTTTGAAGACTCATATCATAGTGCTGGACATTTTATAAGGAAATATTATAAAGAATGGAAAGTTCTTAAAAAACACACAAAACAAGAGTTTCAAAACTTTTTTTCACACCAAAAAAAAATTGAAATTATTGAAACGTTTAATAATAATACACAGGCAAAAACAGCTGTGAAAATTGCATGTAAATTATTTAAAGAACTACCTCAAGAATCAACAGTTATAGTTCTTGGAGATGAAAACCTTCTTAATCCTTCACTTTCTGTATTGCCTGAAAAATTACCATGGAATGTTACAATGGGCTATCCATTAAAAAATACATTATTAACAGGATTTCTTAGATTATATTTTGAATTACATGAAAGTCATAGTCAAAAAGGATTCCCGTTCAGAAAATTAAAAGAATTTTCAATTTTAATCTTTGTTAAAAGGATTTTTAAAAAAACAAATTCAAATAGTAATCTACTTTTTAAGAAAAACCTTAACTACATTAATGCAGATGACCTTTGTAAAAATGATAAAACAGGGGCACTATTTTACACTCCATTTAAAAATTCAAAACAATTTTTAAAGCAGATAGAACAGATAATTAAAATTACTAGAAACAGTTTTATAGTCGAAGAAGATGAACCCTATCATATTCAGGTTTGTGATATTTTCCTTGGGGTTTTTGAAAAGCTAAACCAATATTGTCAAGATTACAATTTCATAAAATCAGTCTCAGATTTAAGGATAGTTTTTGAGACTATGTTATCTGAAGAAACGTTAAATTTTGACGGAGATCCATTAAGTGGAATTCAAGTTATGGGATTACTTGAGACAAGGCTTTTGGATTTTGATAATGTTGTAATTACAAATTTAAATGAGGGGATTTTGCCCAAAGCAGAAAATTCATTTTCGTTTTTTCCATTTGATGTTAGGAAAAAGTTCGAAATGAATACATTCCTAGAACAGGACCATCTCTATGCATATCATTTTTTTAGGCTTTTGCAAAGAGCAAAAAAGGTGTTCCTCTTATATAATGCTTCTTCCGAAGATTTCATTTCTTCAGAACCAAGTAGATTTTTAATGCAATTAGATTATTTCAAAGAGCCAAAGCATAAATTGATTCAAAAGAAAACACAATTGCCTTTCCCCGAGTTAAGAACAAAAAATAAAATTGTTGAAAAGACAGAGAAAATTTTAGTTGATTTAAAAAAAATAGGAAAAGAGGGATTTTCACCCTCATCATTATGTCAATATATAAGGGATCCATACTCATTTTATGAAAAGAGGATTCTTAAAATACCTGAGACTGAAGATTCTAGTAAATATTTAAGTGCAATAGATAAAGGTATAGTAGTACATCAGGTACTTGAAGATTTATATTCACCTTATCTTAAAATGACTATGAAAACAGATTATTATGATGAAATGCTTAAAATTATTCCAGAAAAATTAGATAGAAAATTTAATTTTTTGACTAATAATAGTAATATTAAAACAGGGAAAAATGCATTGATTTATAGCATAATAAAAAAAATTATATCAAAATTTATACTTTCTGAAAGGAATCTGGTAAAAAAGGGGTTAAAACTTCAATTACTTGCATTAGAGTACGACTTTAAAAAAACTATATATATTAATTCATTGGCTGAAAATCAAAATTTTAAAGGAACCGTTGATAGAATTGATTTAGTAAATGGGGTGTTAAGATTTGTAGATTATAAGACAGGCAATTTAAACTCATCTGATATGACGTTAAGTAAATGGGAAGATTTAACCACTAATTCAAAGAAAAACGCTCTCTTCCAAGTACTTTCATATTCCTATTTTTTAAAAAATGATTTCAATTATGATAATGTTAAAGCAGGTGTCATCCCACTTAGAACATTTAAAAATGATTTTATACCTGCGTCAATAAAAATAAATAGTAGAGAAAAGGATGACTTGGAAATAAAACCAAGTACTTTAAATAACTTTGAGAAAGAACTTTTCAATTTAATAATTGAGATTTTTGATCCCTCAGTCCCTATTGTAGAAAAGATAATTTAATTTTCTAATATGACATTCAGAATCACTTTTACTCATTTTTATTAATTTTATACAATTAATATTTGTTAGTTTATAATTAGAGATGGCTAAAAAGGACGATTTTGATAAAATAGACACTAACAAAGATGGGTTTATTTCAAGAGAAGAATTTGATGCAGCAGACCAGTCAGCTGGTGTTGAAAGAGAAAAGCTTAATTGGTTTCTAAGACTAATCACTCTTGGAGATCGTTTTGATATAAAAGACTTTTGGGATAGAGTCAAAAAATCTATCGTAGAATTTGTTATTCTTGTTTTTGGTGTTACCGTTTCTTTTGGAATAGAGCAACAAGGAGGAGAGTCTGACAACCGCCATGATGGAATAGAAAATCTTCAAAATTTGAGACAGGAAGTAGATGAAATCATTGCATATACTGATGAGTATATTGAACAAATTGATTGGGTTACAGATATGTATCAAAAACAATATGATAAGTGGGAAAAAGATAACGATAGCGTATTTATACACTGGCAGTTAGATGAAGCAGAGCCAGATGGGAAATATTATTTTTCTCCTATGGGAATGTATAATAATAGAAACCCCTTTGACCCCCCAAGAGTAAATTTTGATGCTATTAAACTAGACGGAACATTTCGTTTGCTTCCAAGGAATGTAGGCTTAAAAATGACTGAAATTTATGATGGAACAGAGCTTAAGTATTTGATTGAAAATACTGGAGTAAAAGAGGAGCGTTATGTAAATCAATTTATTGACAGGGTCGCAAATAGGTGGGTTTTTGATTTACCTTGGGTAAATTTAGATTACAATGAATTTTGGATAGAAAACAGAAAGTATATTCAAAATGATAAATTCATGAAATACAACTTATTCAAAAGATTAGATTTATGGCAATGGTCAGTAAAAGATCAACTACAAGAGTACCGAAACTCATTGACTGAAAGTACTAAAATGTTAGATTCTGTAATTGCTGTCAGGGAAAGTGAGTTTGAATTTATTTGGTGGGTACTAAACCCTAAGGATTAGTCTTTGAAATTAAATCTGAAACTAATTTACCAGAGATTATTGCTGGTGGAACCCCAGGACCAGGAACTGTTAGTTGCCCTGTAAAGTACAAATTTTTCACTCTTTTGCTTTTTAGTTTTGGACGTAAAAATGCTGTTTGAAAAAGTGTGTTAGCTAACCCGTACGCGTTGCCTTTGTAAGAATTATATTCACTAACAAAGTCATTAATACAAAATGACTCGCAAAAAAGAATTTCTTTTTTTATTGGCTGGTGAGTCAATTTTTCTAGTCTATTGATAACTAAATCAAGATAATGATCTCTAATTTTTTTGTTATCCTCTATTCCAGGAGCAATTGGAACTAGTATGAAGCAAGCTTCTTTTCCTTTTGGAGCCATCGAAGAGTCCGAAATTGACGGGAAGTTTGCATAAAAAAGTGGATTTTCTGGCCACGAAGGAGAGTCATAAATAGTACTAGCATGTTTATCAAAGTCAACGTCAAAAAAAAGAGAATGGTGGGATACGTTTTTAACTTTTTTATTTAAGCCGATATAAAATAATAGTGACGAGGGGGCAAAAACTTTTTTATCCCAGTATGCGTTGCTATACCTTCTATATTTTTTATCTAAAAGGCTTTCTGAATGTTGGTAGTCTGCACCTGATAAAACAACATCAGCTTCTAAAATACCCCCATTTATTTTTATACCAGCTATATTTCTAGAGTCATTAACTAGTATTTTTTCAACATTAGATTCTGTATGGAATTTTACACCAAGAGATTTCGCTAATGAAGACATTGCTTCAACTATACTATACATTCCATTTTCAGGGTGCCATGTTCCTAATCCAAAATCTGCATAATTCATAAAATTATAGAAAGAAGGTGTTTCTGAGGGTTTTGCACCGAGGAAAAGAACAGGGAATTGAAGTATTTGTCTAAGCTTAGGGCTAACAAATTCTTTACATACGTCTCTTTTTATATTGCTTAAAAAGTATTTTATCTTTTTTATTGTTGTTGGTGTAATAAGTTCTAACGGGCTAATTCCTGGGCGATAGACAAGATCTTTAATTGCTATATCATAATTTTCACTCGCAGTTTTCATAAATTTCATAAGTTTTACACTACTCCCTTTTTCTTCTTTTTCAAACGCGGTGTAAATTTTTTCAAGAGAATCACCTATACATATACTTTCATTTTCTCCGAAAAAAACTTGGTAACCTGGGTCTAGTCTTTCTAACTTATAAAAGTCAGCTGTTTTTTTTCCAAAATCATTAAAAAATGATTCGAAAACATCAGGCATCCAATACCAAGAAGGACCCATATCAAAAGTAAAGCCATCCTTTTTTAGTTGACGTGCCCTTCCTCCAAGAGTTTTATTTTTTTCATAAACGTTTACTTCAAAACCACTCTTCGCCAGATAGGAAGCAGCAGACATGGATGAAAATCCAGAGCCTATAATCGCAATCTTTTTACTCATAGCTTTACAAAGATATCATAAAAAAGGGGGACAAAAACTTAAACCTGATAAAGAGGTCTCTTACTTACAGGCCCAGATAATACCTCTTGTTGTCATTTCCCATACCTCAGGAATATCAAAATTTTCTATTGAGTGGCCAATAGAATTATAAAAAACTCGTCCTTTACCATAATATTTTTTCCAAACTACAGGAACAACAACTCCTTGAATCCAAGGGTCATGTTTGCCACTAAATTTTGTTGTTGCTAGTACTTCCAAAGCAGGATCTACATGCATATAGTACTGTTCAGAGGTCAGACTGAAATTATTAATATCTTTAGTAATAGGATCTTTTTTTCCACTAATATTCACTGCATAATTTATATTATTTCCTGGGTGATTAACAAACTGCCCTCCAACCATGTATTGAAAATCAACATTATCCCTAAACGAATCCCCTAGACCGCCGTGACATCCAGCAAGCCCTACACCATTTTTGATAGTTTTTGTCAAATTTTTTATTTGATTCTCTGAAATCTCACTCTTTGTTATATGCTGAATAATTAAATCTAATTTTTCCATAAGCTTGGTATTGTCATATATGGAAGTAGTATCTGAAACGTAAACATTAGCTTTTTTCTCTTTCAACCAAGAGGCTATTTTCTCAGCAAAAAGTTTAGGTTTGTGACCTTCCCAACCCCCATAAACTATAAGAATATTTTTATTTTTTAGATCCTTATCCAATATCTGAGCCTGTGTAAAACTTACTGCTAGAATAAGTAAGTATGAAAAATTTTTTAGTATTTGCATATTTAGCTGTTACCTTTTTTTTCTAAAATGGTGAATTTCTTCAACAAAGGAAGCACTTATTATTCCTGTTGGGATCGCTACGATTCCAATACCTATTAAAGAGATAAATCCAGCAAATATTTTCCCCCAAGTTGTAATTGGAACTACATCTCCATAACCTACAGTTGCAAGTGATACGGTAGCCCACCATAATGAAGCAGTAATACTTGAAAATATTTCTGGTTGTGCTTCGTTTTCTAAAAAATAAATAGCTGAAGCTGAAAAAAGAATACATAGTAATGATAAGAAAAATGTGAATTTTAATTCATTTTGGACTGCAGATATAGCTTTTATAAAAAGTTTTAAAGACTTGCTATCTCGACCTAGCTTAAATATCCTAGATAAACGGAATAGTCTTAAAATTCTAAAGAATCGGCCATCAATTAACACAAATTGTTTAATGTAAAATGGTAATATCGAAATGAAATCAACTAATCCAAAAAAACTAAACACATATGATCTGACTCCCTTCCATTTTGATTTATTATAACTAATATATATTCGATAGAAGTACTCTAATGTGAATATTATGATAGAGATGAGTTCAAAATAATTAAAGCTTTTTTCAAATTTATTTTTAATAAATTCATGCGACTCTAGAATCATTGCGATAATATTTGCAATGATTAGAACGTAAATGAAAATATCAAATCGATTAAATTTTTTCATAAAATATATTTTAGATCAAAAAAACATTTTTTTTTATAATTTAATTTATTAAAGATATTTTTTATCTTTTAATAATCTATTGATAATTAGTCTATTGCTACAAAAAAGCCAGATTTAATATTAAACGTTTCAAAAAAAAATAAAAAAAATAAACAAAACCTTTTTTTGTATAACCTTTTTTATTTATCTTTAAACAAGTTTAAATTCAATTTGGTTTCAAAACGTCTCTGCTGATTACTTCCATTAGTCAAATTCTAAAATCCTAAACAGAGACGTTTTTTCTTTTTTTCTTTTCATAAATTTACAAACTTAAAAGTTGCTATACCCTCAAATTAATGAATTCAATTACTTCTGTCACAATATTTTCGTTCGTCAAAAACAAGTTTTGGGCATTTTCACAGATGGGAGTAGCTCCTAAAAAAGTTAGCAATGTGAAAGGGTTGTCATTTTATAAATTTCTTGGAACTGGTGGGGGTCAAGGTTTTAGTCTTTATCCTGATTTTTCAACTTATGCATTTTTAGGTGTGTGGGATAACTATGAATCATACAATAAATGTTTAACTCAACACCCTATATTCATTGATTACCAAAAAAAGGCAAACACTCAACGTGATTTGGTTTTAAAAAATATAAATAGTCATGGATCTTGGGATGGAAAAAACCCTTTCAAATTAGAATCTGACAATTCGCAAGATAAAGTAGATGAAAAAATTGTTGTTATTACCCGTGCAACTTTGAGTTGGAATAGATTACCTTCTTTTTGGAATGCGGTTCCTAAAGCTAGCAACGCAATAAAAAATGCTAAAGGAGTCCTCTACTATAAGGGTATAGGAGAGTGGCCTTTTGTTCAGCAAGCTACAATTAGTATTTGGGATAACTTCAAATCAATTAATGAATTTGCTTACAAAGACAAAATTCATTCAGATATTGTGAAAGTTACACGAAAAAAAAAGTGGTACAAAGAAGATCTTTTCTCAAGATTTATTCTTGTGTCAGATACAACTAAAAAGTTGCGATTATGAAAAAAATTGCAATTATAGGATCGGGGGTTGCAGGATTAGCTTCTGGAGTAAGATTAGCATTGAAAGGTTATAAAGTGCACATTTTTGAACAAAATAAATATCCAGGGGGAAAGTTATCAACTTTTAAACTTAAAGGTTACCGTTTTGATGCAGGGCCCTCTTTGTTTACCATGCCACATTTTATTTCAGAACTCTTCGAGTTGGCAGGGGAAAATACTAGTGATCATTTTCATTTCAAGAAAAAAGATGTGTCCTGTAAATATTTTTGGCAAGACGGAAAGACGTTTACAGCTTTTGGTAATCAAGAAAAGTTTTTAGATGAAGTTGAATTGAAATTCAATGAACCTAGAGAAAGAGTAATAAAATATCTAAAAAAGGCAAAAAAGAAATATGATCTCACAGGCACTTTATTTTTAGAAAAATCATTACACAAAATTAGAACATTTTTTACGGCCTCAACAATTAAATCAATCTTGCAACTTCACGTTTTTGAGATTCAAAAATCACTTCATCAAGTAAACTCAAGTGCATTTTCATCTCCGTACTTAATTCAACTTTTTGATAGATATGCCACATATAACGGATCAGATCCATACCAAACCCCTGGAATTATGAGCTTAATTCAACATTTTGAAAATTCATATGGGACATTTATTCCCACTAAAGGAATGGTTTCGATCACTGAAGCCTTAGTTGCTTTGGCAAAAAGATTAGGTGTAAAATTTCATTTTGGTTCTTTGGTAAATCAGATAGTCCTTGATAAAAAAAGTGTAAAAGGAATAATGGTAAGTGATAACTTTTTCGAATCTGATTATGTTATTTCTAATATGGATGTATTTTATACTTATAAAAAATTAATTCCTAAATCAAAACCACCTTTAAAAATTCTAAATCAAGAACGTTCAAGTTCTGCAATAATTTTTTATTGGGGAGTTAAACACTCGTTTAAACAACTTGATTTACATAACATATTCTTTTCAAAAAATTATTCTAAAGAGTTTGAGTCAATTTTTAAGAATAAAACTATATGTACAGATCCAACTATTTATATAAATATAACTTCTAAGGATGTTTTAAATGATGCACCTAAAGGATGTGAGAATTGGTTTGTGATGATTAATACTCCTTCAAATCATGGACAGGATTGGAATAAATTAGTTAAGAATTTAAGGAAAATAGTAATCAATAACCTATCTGAAAAATTAGGTATTTCTCTTGAAGATAAGATTGAATGTGAAGAAATTTTAACACCGCCAACTATTGAATCCAAAACACAGTCACACATGGGAGCTTTATATGGTTCTTCGAGCAATAACAAAATTGCTGCATTTTTGAGGCATCCAAATTTCTCCAATAAAATCAAGAATCTTTATTTTTGTGGTGGCAGTGTTCATCCTGGAGGTGGAATTCCTTTATGTTTACTATCTGCAAAAATTGTTTCTGAGATTATTCCTGATAATACAAAGTGATACAGAAAGAAGTATTTAATAAACAAAACATATCTATTGCTACAATTTGGCTTTTCCATATCTCAGGACTAATAGGTATTATTTACAGTAATTCTTCATGGTTTGTAAAAGCCACTCCTTTAAATCTAGCTTTGAGCTTTTTATTAGTATTAATTAATACTGAGATCTCAAAAAAAACAGTTTTTCTTTTTATTCTATGTTTTACTGTTGGTATGATAGCAGAAATTATTGGAGTTAATAAAGGATTAATTTTTGGAGAATACAGCTATGGTAATGCCTTGGGAACAAAAGTTTTTGGTGTTCCTATTCTTATAGGAATTAACTGGTGTATTTTAGTGTTTATTACAGGGTTTATCGCTGATACATTTTTTCATAATTTTTGGCAAAAAATCCTATTGGGAATATTTTTGATGATCTCATTAGATTTAGTGATGGAACCAGTTGCTCCAGTTTTAGATTTCTGGACTTTCAAATCAGGCTTGGCATCATTCCAAAACTATTTGGGCTGGTCAATAGTCTCATTTCCACTGCATTTTTTGTATCAAAAGTTAAGTCCCAAAATAAGCGGTCCATTTCCTTTTCATTTATTTATACTTCAATTCCTTTTTTTTACAATACTTCTAATAAAAATTAATTCTTTTGATACTTAAATTTACTTTTATGCATTTTTACATTTTCAACATATTCTTATGTGTTATTTTATTTTTATCATGTAAAAACTATAGTATACAAAACTCTAATAATTCCAAAGAAATTTTCGAAAGTCAAAATCAAAAAGCATCTAATTCTAATATTGATTTTAAACTATCTGATTATCCAGAAGAAGTTATAAAAAATTACGAAATAGAGAATTGGGATGAATTTAAGAAATTACACGATTTATTAAATCAGCTTAGAATACTAGATTTTAGAAACGTAGATTTAGAGATTTTAAAACTAAATAAAATATTGAAAAATCTACTCTCAAAAAAATTACCTGAGAAGTTTGAAAAGCCACAGATAAGGAGTCGCCTCAAAGTAGTTTATACTCAATCATCAAAGTCTTATTACTTCACTAAGCATTTCAAGGAAGATTCATTAATACCTTCTATAGAAGATTTGTATAAAAGTTATAATTCGATGATTTCAAGGATGAATAATTTAGAGGATGAATTCCAAGAGTTTGACTTTGGCAAAACCGAAGACTAGATACTAGAACTTATTTGGTTTTTAATTTTATAATCTGAAGCAAGAGCTTGGTTTTGCTCAATTGCAATCTCTATGCTTGAGCTATGTTGAAGAAACTTTTCATTTCGGAACTCGCTATCTTGTAACAAAAGGTAGGTTTCTAATAAAAACTTATCTGACTCCAAACATTTGTTAAGGGCGTTAGCTCTTAACTTATCAATTGAAGAGATTAATAGTTGGTCAAAATTAAAACGACTCGACACAAAATCATCATAATGCATTCCAAGGTTTTGTAGTTCACTAAGTATTTCCTGAAAAAATCGATTTCTCAACATGGCTTGTTTATTAAAGTATCTCTTTTTTTCCGATTTATCAGCATGGTCAGCAGCTTTCAAATAATCAAGCTTTGCATTTCTGTGATGCGTTAATAACCTTTCGAGTAAAATAATATACTTACTGTTCTTGGACATTGTTAATTTATAATCTCCAATTTAAATAATAGATACATCTCTTTTCTAAAGAACTTTAAATTTATATTAACAAGTTGTCTACAGAATAATTAAATTCGGTCACCTTAGTGATTTTATTTCCATTTATCACTCTTACTATTTTTCCACTATTTTCAAATTTAGGCTCATTGAGGTTATATTTTTTGGAGACATGTTTATAGTATAACTTTCTAGTAGGATGATGAGGAGAAACTAGATTGAATATGCCTTTTATTTTTTTATTCGTTACTAATGAGGAAATTCCATTCACTGCATCATCTCTATGAACAAAATTTATTCTTCCATTGGGGTTTTTGATTATTTTATTTTGCAAATGATAAATTGGATTTCGGTCTTTACCTATAAGACCACCTAAACGAACAATTACTGAAGGAATACTCAATTCTTGAATTAACTTTTCACAATCATACAATTCTATTGCTGATTGGCTGTCTGGCGAACATTTTTGACTTTCATCAAACACTCCGCCTTTTGAACCATAAACAGATGTACTACTTAGGAATATTAATTTTTTTAAAGAACTAGATTTTATTGAATTAATTAAAGTTTGAATTTTTTCAGTAAAATTAAAATCAGAAATTTTTTTTTGGGGTGGAACAGAAATTATTAATGTTTCAATATTTTTTACAAAAGGCAAAATGCCCTCTGATTTATTTTTTTTTAAAATAACTAAATAACTTTCAATTCCAATTTTTTCAATTTTAGACAAACCTTCCAATGAGGTTCTAGAGCCACGGACATGGTATTCTAATTTTTTGAAATTTATTGCGAGTGAAATACCCAGCCAACCGCAACCTAAAATACCGATTGAACGCATAAAATAAACTTTTTATAATAAATCAATTAAAATATTATGAAAATATTAGTTAAATAAAAAAATTTTGACAATTTCTCAAAAAAATTTATATTACGATTAATAAATATAATTAATTATGCCCGTAAAAAGTTTTCAAGGAGAGCGGGCTCAGATAAAAAGAGTCACGCCAAGTAAATTAATTGTTTCTGATATAATGACAAGACAATTAGTTTTATTTAGTCCCGAGCAAAGTATTCATGAAGTAATGAGAGCTTTTATAAAATACCGTATCTCAGGTGGACCTGTTGTCAGTAAAGAAGGACTATTAGTCGGTATAATTTCTGAAGCTGATTGTATGAAACAGATTTCTGACAGCCGTTATTTTAATATGCCAATACTTGACAAATCAGTTGGTCATTTTATGACTCAAAAGGTTGACACAATTGAATCAAATATGAGTGTTTTTGATGCTGCAGCAAAATTCTCAAAATCTACCAGAAGACGTTATCCTGTTCTTGAGAAAGGATCCTTGGTCGGACAGGTTAGCAGAAAAGATATAGTTATAGCAGCATTAAATATGAAAAGCCAAACTTGGAATTCTAAGTAAAAATTTCTTTTGCAACTCTAAATGTATTTGCATGTGATTCAATTATTGTTTTTATTTCTTTTGAATAACCACCACCCATACTACATTGAACAGGAATATTATTTTCTTTACAAAAAGATAAAACAATCTCATCTCTCTTTTTACAACCAGCAATAGTCATACTCAAACGTCCTAATCTATCTGTTTTTAAAACATCAACACCACATAGGTAAAAAATAAAATCAGGTTTTACTTTGTTATACAGCTTAGGAAGAAGAATTTTTATTTGTTTTAAGTAAAAACTATCAGTACAATCATCTTTTAAGGGAAGATCAAAATCACTTTTTTCTTTACGAAATGGGTAGTTTTTCTCTCCATGAACAGAACAAGTAAATACATTTGGATTATTTTTAAATATTACAGCTGTTCCATTTCCTTGGTGAACATCTAAATCTAAGATTAATATTTTTTTGACCTGACCTGAGTCTAATAAATATTGAGCAGCGATAGCTTGATCATTTAAAAGACAAAAGGCCTCTCCCTTATTTGGATAAGCGTGGTGTGTTCCTCCTGCTATATTCATAGCAATACCTGTTTTTAATGCTTTATCAGCACCACTAATTGTTCCTCCAGCAATCAAAAACTCTCTAGATATAAGATCATTACTTAATGGAAAACCAATGCTTCGGATTTCATTTTTTGTTAATGATAATTTTAATAAACGATTAACATAATTTTTTTCGTGTACCCTCAACACATGTTTTAATGAAGCTGGTTTGGGATTAAAAAAGTCCTCTATTTTACTAGTTCCTTCTAAAATTAGTTGTTGTGGAAGTAACTCATACTTTTCCATTGGGAATCTATGCTTTTCATTCAATGTAAGTCGGAACGAATTATGGAAAGCAATTGGTATAATTGAACTCAAATTGTAATTAACTTTATCTTTTTTTATTATTGGCCAATTTTAAGCGTTGGTTCTCAATTTCAATATCCTCAACTTTCTTGAAAAGAAGCTTTGCTTCATTAATTTGATGACCAGATGGAATCAAATCATTTTTCATAAACGCATCACTCCAAGTTAACTTGAGTGATTTAATATTTAAAATTGAAATTAATTTTTCGTATGTGAATGGTAAAAATGGCTCACTAACTAGAGCCAGGCAAGCTGTTATTTGTAAGGCAGTATTGATAATTTCTGAAACACGCTTAGGGTTTTTATCAATTAATTTCCAGGGTTCATTTTCAGCTAAATATTTATTTCCAATTCTAGCAATTTGCATTAGGTTTTGACATGCCTCTCTAAACTTATATTTTTCAATTGATGATCCAATTTTTTTTGTAATTATTCCTATTTGGTCTATTATTTTTTCATCTTCTGGGGATCTAGATTTAATTTCAGGAATAATTCCCTCATAGTATTTATTGGTTAAAACGACTACACGATTTATAAAGTTTCCATAGATTGCTACTAACTCGTTATTATTTCTTGACTGAAATTCCTCCCAAGTAAAGTCATTGTCTTTTGTTTCAGGAGCATTTGATGTCAGCACATAGCGAAGTACATCTTGCTGATTTGGGAATTCTTCTAGATAATCGTGTAACCAAACTGCCCAATTTTTTGAAGTAGAAATTTTTTCTCCTTCTAAGTTTAAAAATTCATTTGCAGGAACATTCTTAGGCAAAATATAAGAGCCTGAAGCATGAAGCATAATTGGGAAAATAATACAATGAAAAACAATATTATCCTTACCTATAAAATGTATCAATTCAGTCTCTTTATCCTTCCAGTATGGCTCCCAATCAATCCCATTATTATATGCCCACTCTTTGGTAGAGGATATGTAACCAATTGGTGCGTCAAACCAAACATAAAGGACTTTTCCTTCTGCTCCAGCAATAGGTACAGGTATACCCCAATCCAAATCACGAGTTACAGCCCTGGGTTTTAAGCCATTATCAATCCAGGATTTAACTTGTCCGTAAACATTTTGTTTCCAGTCGGATTTATGACTTTTAATTATCCATTCATTTATAAAATTTTCAAATTTGTCAAGTGGGAGGTACCAATGTTTTGTATTACGCATTTTTGGTTTAGATCCGCTCAAAGTTGATTGGGGATTAATGAGTTCAGTAGCACTTAGACTACTTCCACAACTTTCACATTGATCACCATATGCTTCACTGTTTTTACATATAGGGCATATGCCGACAACATATCGATCAGCTAAAAATTGTTTCGCTTCTGAATCATAGAGTTGTTCAGATACAATTTCCTGAAAAACCTTTTTTTTGTTTAGATCTTTGAAAATTTCTTGAGAAGTTTGATAATGAATTTTTCTTGAGGTACGAGAATAATTATCAAAGCTTATTCCAAATGAATTAAATGAATCTCTTATTAATTTATCATAGTAATCAATTATCTCCTGAGGCGTTTTATTTTCCATCTTTGCCTTTAATGCAATCGCAACTCCATGCTCATCACTTCCACATATAAAAGCGACATTTTTACCTCTATTTCTTAAATAACGTGCATAAATATCAGCGGGAACATACACACCAGCAAGGTGACCAATATGTATAGGTCCGTTCGTATAGGGTAGTGCAGCAGTTATTGTATAGCGTTTAGACATTATTTAAGCTAATTTCTCTCAAAAGTAATTAAAAGAAAAAAGCTTTTCTCAAGTAACCGTAAAATCATTGTAAATAAAAAGTAACTATAAATTCAAAAGTCTTCAGATTCAAAGTTTGTTGTAATCAGTTTTGATAGCATTGATTTAATTGTATTTGTTTAATATGTAACGTTTTGTTATAATAAAGTAATTTTGCTAAATAAATTTTAGATTTTGATCCAAATGAAAACTATTGCTGCTACCGTAACAGAATATATTAAAACAAAACCATACTTGGCCTCAGCACTTAACGAAGGTATTATCAATTTGACATCACTGGCTAGAAATATTCATAGTGATATTGAAAGTTTGATGAGGAAAAAGGTAAATCAAGGAGCTATTGTTATGTCATTAAAAAGGGTTTCCGATGATGCGACATTTTCAGTCACAAAAAAAATTATTAGAGTTTTAAAAAATGTTGGAGATATAACTGTTCGTTCCTATTTAGTAGATTATGGTTTTTTACTTTCAGAAACTCTATTGATCACACAAGCAAAGCTTCTTAAAGAAATAGAAAATAAAAAAAATATTTTTTACACTTCCTCAAGAGGTGTTTCTGAATCAAACATAGTTGTTAGCCAGAATATTATTTCATTAGTTGACGATCTTTTTAAAAATGAAGTATGCCATTCAAAAGTGGAAAATTTATCATCTATAACTATCAAGCTTCCAGTTGATAATGTAAAAATTCCAGGGATTTATTATTTTATTTTTCAAAGATTATCATGGGAGGGGGTAAATATAAGGGAGGTAATATCAACTTCAAATGAATTTACAATTTTAATGAATGAGGATCATGTAGATATTGCATTTAAAGTAATTAAAAATTTAAAAAGACTTTAATTCTCTTTAACAAGATTTTCGAGCAAAATAGTTATTACTTTTATATTTTTCACATAGTTTATTGAAAGTACGAGCCTAGTATCACCGGATATTTTTTTCTGTTTTATTTCAATCTTACCAGATTCTTTTTTAATTTGATTTAACAAGTAGCCAAAATTTTCACTGCTATAGAATTTACTTTTTTGATTTGCTATAAAATAGCAAAAGCACTTACCTTTTTTAAGTACAATTCTTTCAATGCCAATTTTGGACGCTATTCTTTTTAATCTTACAGTTTCTAATAATTCTTTCGTTTCATTTGGAAGAGGACCAAATCGATCCTTAAGTTTATTTTTAAACTCTTCTAAGGTACTATCATCATTAATTTCACTCAATTCTTGGTAGTGTGCTAATCGCTCTCTAACTATATTTATATAATAGTCTGGTATGTAAATTTCTAGATCAGTATCAATCTGAATTTCATCAACATATTGGCCAATTTTATCACTTTCATCGTTTGAATAAACAGTATTAAATTCATTTTCTTTTAATTCTTCAATTGCTTGTTGTAAGATTTTTTGATAAGTATCAAACCCCATCTCATTAATAAATCCACTTTGTTCACCTCCTAACAGATCTCCAGCTCCCCTTATTTCCAGATCTTTCATAGCAATTTGAATCCCAGAACCAAGGTTTGAAAATTGCTCTACAGTCTTTATTCTTTTTTGTGAATCGGAGCTCATAGTAGATAATGGAGGGGTTATGAAATAACAAAAAGCCTTTTTGTTACTCCTGCCGACTCTCCCTCTCATTTGATGCAAATCACTTAGTCCAAAATTATGTGCATTATTTATAAACATGGTATTAGCATTAGGTACATCTAATCCATTTTCTATTATGGTCGTAGCTATAAGGATATCGTAATTACCGTTCATAAAGTTTAATAATACTTGTTCTAATTTTCTACCTTCCATTCTACCATGACCAATTGCAATCCTTGCATCTGGAACAAGACGCTGCAACAAGCTCGAAACTTCCATTATGTTCTCAACTCTATTGTGAATAAAAAATACTTGTCCCTTTCTTTGAAGTTCATAAAAAATAGCATCTTTTATTAAATTCGTATTAAATCGAATAACCTCACTTTCAATAGGATATCGGTTTGGAGGAGGGGTATTAATAACAGACAAATCACGTGCCGACATTAGACTAAACTGGAGTGTTCTAGGAATAGGAGTAGCAGTTAGAGTTAGCACATCAATATTTTCTCTAATTGATCTTATTTTTTCTTTAACAGAAACTCCAAATTTCTGCTCCTCATCTACAATTAAAAGTCCCAAATCTTTATAAGAAATATTCTTGTTTACCAATTGATGAGTTCCAATTAAAATATCAATCTTCCCTAAGCTCAAATCACTTAAAATTTTTGTTTTATCCTTTGTTGATCGAAAACGATTTAGGTAGTCCACTTTAACTGGTAATTCCTCTAATCTTTTTGAAAATGTTTTGAAATGTTGAAAGGCTAAAATAGTTGTAGGAACCAATACTACAACCTGTTTACTGTTATCTACAGCTTTAAAAGCGGCTCTAATAGCAACTTCCGTTTTCCCAAACCCTACATCTCCGCATATAAGACGGTCCATTGGGAAATTCGATTCCATATCTTTTTTTATGGCTTTAGTTGCTTTTTCTTGATCAGCTGTATCCTCAAATAAAAAAGAGGATTCCAATTCCCATTGTAAATAGCTGTCTGGACTGTAAGCAAAACCAATTTTTTGCTTCCTTTTAGCGTATAGTTCAATAAGATCAAATGCAATTTCTTTTACCCTTTTCTTTGTCTTTTGTTTTAATGCTTTCCATGCCTTAGATCCAAGCTTATAAATTTTGGGTACTTTACCGTCTTTACCTGCATATCGGCTTATTTTATGAAGAGAGTGAACACTTAAATAAAGAATATCTCTATCTGCATAAATCAGTTTGATAGACTCTTGTAACTTTCCCTCCACGTCTATATATTGCAAACCACCAAAAGTTCCAATCCCATGATCTATATGAGTCACATAGTCACCAACATCCATCTGTGTTAACTCCTTAAGGCTCAATGCATCTTTTTTTCCGAGATCAGATTTAAGGCGATATTTATGATAGCGCTCAAAAATTTGATGATCAGTGAAACAACACCATTTGGCCTCTAAATCTTCGAAGCCTTCATAAATGGAATTAACATTAATATTGTAATGAACTGTTTTTTTCATTTCTTCAAAAATGTCACGAAATCTTTT
>CETK01067945.1_pt1 | contig 22964 bp, 21 predicted proteins | sample 361431 | NCBI WGS metagenome assembly CETK01 (sample SAMEA2622452, study PRJEB7988) | marine metagenome | biome: marine biome (ENVO:00000447); feature: surface water layer (ENVO:00002042); material: "saline water (ENVO:00002010), including plankton (ENVO:xxxxxxxx)" | depth 5 m | reverse complement strand
CAAGTTCCAAGTAAGTTTTTTTATGAATGGCTAGAAGAACATTATGTAAAGATTTTAAAAATTTCATTAACAAAAGAACTAGGATCAAAAGCTAGACTTGTTTATATAATCAAAATGGAGAACACTTTTGGTAATAAAGCTCCATTTACAGAGAGTATTCCCAGTTCTTCGAGTTCAGGAATTAAATCGCAGTCAATAGATTCTCCTTTCAGCAGTTTTGCATCTGAACTTAAAAATCCATTTGTAATACCAGGTATTAGAAATCTTCAAATTGAATCACAACTTAACCCTAGCTATACTTTTGAAAACTTTTTGGAAGGTGATTCTAACAGGCTTGCAAGATCTGCTGGGATTGCAGTCTCTAATAAACCAGGGGGTACATCCTTTAATCCTCTTCTTATCTATGGTGGAGTTGGACTTGGGAAAACCCATTTAGCTCATGCAATTGGAGTAGATGTAAAGCAAAAATATCCGGATAAAACTGTTTTATACATTTCTGCTGAAAAATTTACACAACAATATGTTGATTCTGTCAAAAAAAATACTCGAAATGATTTCATACACTTTTATCAAGTTATGGATGTTTTAATTGTTGATGATGTTCAATTTTTATCTGGTAAATCAGGTACTCAAGATGTATTTTTTCATATTTTTAATCATTTGCACCAAAATGGCAAACAAGTCATTTTAACCTCTGATAAAGCTCCTATTGATATGCAAGATATTGAACAGAGATTATTATCAAGATTTAAGTGGGGCTTGTCAGCTGAGCTTCAAAATCCAAATTTTGAAACCAGAGTTTCAATACTAAAAAATAAATTATACAGAGACGGTGTTGAAATTGATAATGAAGTCATTGAGTATGTTGCAAAAAATATAAATTCTAATGTGAGAGAACTTGAAGGAGCCATAATCTCTCTAATTGCTCAATCCTCATTTAATAGAGCTGAAATTTCAGTTGAACTAGCAAAAGAAGTAATTAATAAATTTGTAAAGAATAATAGGCGAGAAGTATCAATAGATTATATCCAAAAAGTAGTTTCAGATTATTTTCAAATGGATATTCAAACCCTTCAGTCAAAGACTAGAAAAAGACACATTGTGCAAGCTAGACAAATAGCTATGTACTTCGCTAAAAAGTTTACTAAAGCATCACTTGCAAGTATTGGATCTCAAATTGGGAGAAGGGATCATGCTACAGTTCTACATGCATGTAAAACCGTTGATAATCTTAGCTTTACTGACAAACAGTTTAGAAAGTATGTTGATGATTTAAATCAAAAACTTTCAAACTAACTATCTGTAAATACCTCTGCTATTTATCCATCGGATATAGGCCTTTTTGTTTTTATTGTGTCCTTTTAAATCACTAGCAAATAGATGGTATCCTCTATTAGAGGGATTGGCTACCATAAACAAGTAATCATGTTTCTCATAATTTAAGACAGCATCGATTGCTGATATATCTGGCATTGTGATCGGGCCAGGTGGAAGACCTTTTACTTTATATGTGTTAAACTCTGATTCTAGTTTAAGATCTTTATATAAAACCCTTCTAATTATAGTATCAAAATTTTTATAATATTCTTTGATTGTATAAATTACGGTTGGGTCAGCCTGAAGTCTCATTTTATTTTTTAACCTGTTAATATATAGCCCTGCAACTCTTGGTCGTTCATCAACTTTTCTGCTCTCAATTTGAACAATTGATGCGAGAGAGATTACTTCTAATTTATTGAGTCCTAAAGTGTTAGCTTTTTCTGTCCTATCTTGATTCCAGAATTTATTGTATTCATTGAGCATTTTATCTCTAAATTCTTCTGGGCTAATATCCCAGTATACATCATATGAATTAGGAATAAAAATTGAAAGTATATTTTTTTTGTTAAGATTATTTTCTTTTAGGAAATCTGGATCATTAAAAGCCTTAATTAAAGATAGACTGTCCTCATATATTTGACTTGATACTCTTCCAGCTAAATCCTCAACTCTTTCTTGATTATTAAAAGTAAGTGTAAGAGGAGTATTATTGAACTTTAAAGACCTAATTATATCTTTGTTACCAATTCCTTTTTCTATTTTGAACCTTCCTGTTCTTTTATTATCAATATAACCAAGTCTTTTGGCTACTTTATGAAAAGTTTTCTTTGATTTTATGTATTTTGAAATTGAATCAGAGAATGCCAATGGATCATTTTCTGAAACATATAAAAAAATGCTGTCACTTTCAAAAGAAGTATTATCTCGATAGTAATTATTGTAATAATCAAAACATAGATATCCAAAAATTATTATTGCTGGAAATAAAATTTTATTTAATCTATGCATCTTTTAAAATTTTTTGATAAAGGAGCTCATCATTAAAATCATTATTAAAATATATCCAATCTTTTTTTAATCCTACCAACTTAAATCCATTCTTTTCAAACAAAGCAATACTCTCATGGTTTAAACTAGAAATATTAGCATAAATTTGATGTATAGGAACAAAATTTAGCAAGTAATCCTCAGCTAATTTTAGTGAGGTCGATCCAATACCTTTTGATCTGTATTCTTTAAAAATTATAATTCCTAATCCAACTCTTCGATTTATTATATCGTAATCAAAAAGGTCAATAAAACCATATGAAGTATTATCATCATTAATTACTAGTCTTATTTGTTTATGTTCAGTTATATCTAAGTGAGAATTTTGGATAAATTTTTTTAGGGTGTGTTTAGAGAACGGAGACCTTGTATTTGAGTAAATCCATAGAGATTCATCATTCTCAATGTCATACAACAAGTCTAAATCAGATGGTTCAAGTGCTCTCAAAGATAAATTCATTAGTTGCAAGTTAAACTATAGTTAAAATATAAATATTAAATTTTTAATATGTTATTTTTACAATAAAAAAATGAAGTCATACGTTAAAATATTTGCAGTATCAATTTTCTGCTCTTTAATTACCTTTTTCATACTTAAAAGTCCTAAAAAAACAACAGATATTGATTATCCAACATCATTAAACTGGAGCAATTCACCTAATTATACATTAAATTCATCATCAGTACAAAGGAGCATCAAACCTTCATCTTTACCTGATTTAACTTTTGCTGCAAGTAAATCCATTGATGCTGTTGTTCATGTAAAGAATACAAGTATTATAAAAGATAGTGATAGTTGGGCACTACAATTTTTTTATGGTGACGAATCTAGAAAGAAAGTTGGTACTGGTTCTGGTGTAATAATTTCTCCAGATGGATTTATTATTACAAATTATCATGTAATTGAAAACTCAACAGAGGTTATTGTTACGACTAACAACAACAAGGAATATGAAGCAAAAATTATTGGATCTGATGAAACAACAGATATTGCTGTTCTCAAAATAGATTCAGAAACAACACTTGATTACATCTTTTTTGGTGATTCTGACTCATCACTAGTTGGAGAATGGGTACTAGCAGTAGGTAATCCCTACAATCTAAACTCAACAGTTACGGCAGGTATTATTAGCTCAAAATCGAGAGACCTTAATGAATATGATCAAAAAAATCAGTCTTTTATCCAAACTGATGCTGCTGTTAACTTTGGAAATAGTGGTGGAGCACTAGTTAACATTAAAGGAGAATTAATAGGAATTAATACACTTATTCAGTCAATGACTGGTGGTTATGTTGGATACTCTTTTGCTGTTCCAAGTAACACTGTTAGAAAGATATTTGAGGATATTATTGAGTATGGAGATGTTCAAAAGGGTTTGCTTGGAGTTAGAGGAGTTGCTTTGAAATCATCATATTCTGAGCAATTAAATATTAGCGAAACTGAAGGATTCTATGTTGATGAAATTGAAAAAGGTTTTGGAGCTGATATAGCTGGTTTGCAAAGTGGTGACATTATAAAATCTGTTGATGGTTTTAAAATCAATAAATTTTCTGATCTTTCAGGCTACTTGTCATCTAAAAGACCTGGTGATAAAGTTAGTGTTAAATATGTAAGAGATGGTGTGTCAATGTCTGCATCTGTAACATTGACTAAAAGTTCTAACTAATGAGAATTGACATATTAACGTTATTTCCTGATGTTTTTGAAAATTTAAATTCATTTTCAATTATAAAAAAAGCTATTGAAAATGAAAAAGTCTCTGTAAACACCCACGACCTCAGAGATTATTGTAGTAATTCAAGAAAAGTTGATGATTATCCATATGGAGGCTCTCCTGGAATGGTTGTCAAAATTGAACCCATATATAATTGTGTTGAATCTCTTAAAAAGAAGACTGATTATGATGAGGTAATATACTTGACACCTGATGGTTTACTTCTTGACCAAAAAGTTTCTAATTCTATTTCAACACTAAAAAATATTATTATAATATGTGGACATTATAAAGGTATCGATCATCGAGTTCGAGATCACATTGTTACAAAGGAAATATCTATAGGCAACTATGTTGTGTCTGGCGGAGAACTTCCTGCAGCAGTATTTTGTGACTCCATTATAAGATTACTACCAGGTGTATTAGGAGATGAATCATCTGCTTTGACTGATACTTTTCAAGATAATTTAATTTCTGCTCCAATATATACTAGACCTGAGGTATTCAAAGGCTTACAAGTACCTAAGATTCTATTATCAGGAAATGAAAAAGAAATACAAAAATGGAATGATCAAAAATCGTTAGAGCGTACTAAATTACTTAGACCTAATCTTTTTGATAATGAATAAAAAAAACTTATTTTTGCACGAGTTTAACAAAAGTAAATAGTTAATAAATCACAAATATGGATTCAATAGTAAATTTAGTTCAAGAAAAGCTTATAACGAAAAATGAATTCCCAGTATTTTCTGCTGGTGACACTATAACTGTTTATTACGAAATAAGAGAGGGAGACAAAGTAAGAACCCAGTTCTTCAAGGGTGTAGTAATCCAAATTAAAGGCAGAGGTGAATCAAAAACATTTACAATTCGAAAAATGTCTGGTACAACAGGTGTTGAAAGAATTTTCCCTTTTAATATGCCTGCCTTAAAAAAAATTGAGGTGAACAAAAAAGGTAAAGTAAAGCAATCTCGCATATATTATTTCAGAGAGCTAAGAGGAAAAAAAGCTAGGATAAAAGAACTATAATTTTTTATGTCAAAAATAAAAGTATCCAATCCTGTTGTTGAAATTGATGGGGATGAAATGGCAAGGATCATATGGAAGTTTATAAAGGAAACATTGATTCTTGACTACATTGATTTAGATATAAAGTATTTCGATTTAGGAATTGAATCAAGAGATAAGACGGATGATCAAATTACTGTTGATGCTGCTAATGCAATAAAAAAGTATAACGTTGGAATTAAGTGTGCAACAATTACGCCGGATGAGCAGAGGGTTAAGGAGTTTTCATTAAAGAGAATGTATAAGTCGCCCAATGGTACAATCCGAAATATTGTCGGTGGTACTGTTTTTAGAGAACCTATAATATGTCGATCTATTCCCAGATATGTTCAAGGTTGGTCAAGACCAATTTGTATTGGTAGGCATGCCTTTGGTGATCAATATCGTGCTACAGATACGATTACTCATGGACCAGGTAAACTTGAGATGAGGTTCATTCCAAAGGATGGTGGTAAAACCAAAACTTGGGAAGTTTATAATTTTGAAGAAAGTGGAATAGCAATGTCTATGTATAACATAGATTCTTCTATCTATGGGTTTGCAAGATCATGTATGAATATGGCCCTTACCAAAAGATGGCCTCTTTACTTATCAACAAAAAATACTATTCTTAAAGCTTATGATGGGAGATTTAAGGACATATTTGAAGAAGTTTATATTAATGAATTTAAAAAGAAATTCGAAAAAGAAAATATTACCTACGAGCACAGACTAATTGATGATATGGTTGCAGCTGCAATTAAGTGGAAAGGTGGATTTGTATGGGCTTGTAAAAACTACGACGGTGATGTTCAATCAGATGTTGTTGCTCAAGGTTTTGGTTCACTAGGACTAATGACATCAACATTAGTTACTCCTGACGGAAGAACATTGGAAGCAGAAGCTGCACATGGAACAGTAACAAGACATTACAGGAGATATCAAAAAGGAGAGCAAACATCTACAAACCCAATTGCATCAATTTTTGCTTGGACAAGAGGTTTAATGCATAGAGGTAAACTTGATAATAATCAACATCTAATTGAATTTTGTAAAATCTTAGAACAAACATGTATTGAGACTGTCGAGGATGGTAAAATGACTAAAGACCTTGCTTTGCTTGTGTTTAGAGATGACTTAGTCGAATCTAACTATCTTACAATGCAAGAATTTTTTAAAGAGGTTAAAAAAAATCTAGACATTAGATTAAATTCCAAATAATGAATTTTATCAAGGTTACTGAACAAGAGTCAAATCACAAAGACCTAGATAAAAAATCAATTGAGGAGCTTATTAGATTAATGCATGAAGAAGACAAAAATGTCCTTAAAGCAATTAAGAAAGTTCTACCAAAAATTTCAAAATTAATTAAAGTAATAATTTCCCAGATTAACAAAGGAGGACGTGTTTTTTATATTGGAGCTGGAACTAGCGGAAGATTAGGTGTTCTAGATGCATCTGAATGTCCCCCAACATTTGGTGTCAAGAGTGATAAATTTATTGGATTAATTGCTGGAGGTATACCTGCTCTTTACAGTTCAATTGAATCTGCTGAGGATGATTTAAATAAAGCCTGGAAAGATTTATCAAAAAAAAATATAAATACTAATGACTTTGTATTAGGAATTGCAGCATCTGGAACTACTCCTTATGTTGTTGGTGGACTAAAAGATTGTAAAAGAAATAAAATTCCCACAGGATGTATAGTATGTAACGAGAATTCTCCTGTCGCAAAATATTCAGACAGCAAAGTCGAAGTCATAGTTGGTCCTGAATTTATTACAGGAAGTTCTCGACTAAAATCTGGTACCGCACAAAAATTAATTTTGAACATGATTTCTACTATCACAATGATTCTTGATGGACATGTGAAAGGAAATAAGATGATTGATATGCAGTTAAAAAATTCAAAACTTAATAAAAGAGCAAGGAAGATTTTAATTGATGAATTAAGTATTTCAGATAAAGAAGCTGATAAACTAATTAAAAAGTATAAAAGTGTTCGATTAGCTATTGAAAATTATAAAAATGAATAAATACTTAAAAAAAGGTCTAACCCAGGTTTTTATTGGAATTTCCCTATGTTTTATTGCTCCAGTAATTGTTTCTCAGGCTTTCAATAATGATCAACATCCCTTCTTTCTAATTGTACTTTCATTTGGAGCTATTTTATTAATTTTAGCTATTTATTATGGATATAGGGGTATAGCTAATATATTAAATGGAACACTTGGGCCTAAGAATAAATTAAAATAAATTATTTTTGAATTAGATTTATAAATTATGATTAACATAACTTTCCCGGATAACTCTGTAAAAGAATTTGCTGAAGGTACTAAAGTAATTGATGTTGCTAAGAGCATAAGTGAGGGTTTAGCTAGGAAAGTTATTTCAGCATCATTCAACAATGAAATTGTTGAAATTCAATCTGAATTAAATTCAGATGGGGATATAAAGCTTTATACTTGGGATCAAGACGAAGGAAAACAGGCGTTTTGGCATTCTTCTGCACATATTTTGGCACAAACAATTAAATTTTTCTATCCAAAGTCTAAACTAACAATAGGTCCCTCAATTGAAAATGGTTTCTACTATGATGTTGATTTTGGCGGGGAATCTATTTCAGAAAAAGATTTTAACAAAATTGAATCAAAATTTATAGAGTTTGCAAGAGAAGATCATGAATTCAAATTAAAATCTGTTTCAAAAAAAGAGGCACTAGAATTTTACAAGAATGAAAAAAATGAATATAAAATTGAATTAATTGAATCTTTAGAGGATGGCACTATTTCCTTCTGTAATCACTCAGACTTTAGTGATTTATGTAAAGGAGGACATATTCCATCTACTGGAAGAGTTAAAGCAGTAAAACTTTTAAATATTGCAGGTGCATATTGGAGAGGTGACGAAAAAAATAATCAATTAACAAGAATTTATGGAATTTCATTTCCCAAGCAAAAATTATTAAATGACTATCTGGAGTTAGTAGAGAAAGCAAAGGAAAGAGATCATAGAAAAATAGGTAAAGAACTAGAATTATTCACATTTTCAAGTAGAGTTGGTAACGGTCTTCCTCTATGGCTTCCTAACGGAACTGAATTGAGAGATCGTTTACAGAATTTTCTTGAAGATGCTCAAAAAAGAGCTGGATACAAAAAGGTTATGTCATCTCATATTGGCTCAAAAGAATTATACGAAACATCTGGCCATTATCAGAAGTATGGTGCCGATAGTTTTCAGCCAATTTATACTCCTAATGATAGTGAAACATTTATTTTAAGGCCAATGAACTGTCCTCATCACTGTGAGATTTATAATGCTAAACCACAAAGCTACAAAGACCTACCCTTAAGACTAGCAGAATTTGGGACTGTTTACAGATATGAACAAAGTGGAGAATTGCATGGTTTGAGCAGAGTCAGAGGTTTTACAGTTGATGATGCTCATATATTTTGTACTCCTGAACAAGTTGACTCTGAATTTAAAAATACTATTGATTTAGTTTTATATGTTTTTAGATCGCTTGGATTTGAAAAATTTTCCGCCCAAGTATCATTAAGAGATCCAGATAATCCAGATAAGTATATTGGTTCGGATAGAAATTGGGAAATTTCTGAGCAAGCCATACTTGATTCTGCAAAGGAAAAGGAACTTGATTATGTTGTTGAGTATGGAGAAGCTGCATTTTATGGACCTAAACTTGACTTCATGGTAAAAGATGCTTTAGGAAGAAGTTGGCAACTAGGAACTATTCAAGTCGATTATAACCTTCCTGAAAGATTTGACCTCACATACAAAGGCAGTAATAACAAAGATTTAAGACCAGTTATGATTCATAGAGCTCCATTTGGAAGCATGGAAAGATTCGTTGCTATTCTACTTGAACATACAGGTGGTTTATTCCCATTGTGGCTCACTACAATTCAAGTAGAAATTTTGATTGTTAGTGAGAACTTTAAAAATTATGGTCAAAAAGTTTTAAATATCTTAGAAAATCACGAAATTCGCGCGCACTTAGATGATAGAAATGAGACTGTTGGTAAAAAAATAAGAGAATCTGAATTAAAAAAGATTCCATTTATGATAGTTGTTGGTGAAAATGAATTGAAAAATGAGACTATTAGTATTAGAAGGCATCATGGAGATAATCTAGGTGAAATGAAAATTGAAAAATTTATTGATATAGTCAAGAAAGAGGTTTCTGATTGTATCCCAAAATTTAGTATAAACAAAAACTAGTTATTATAGCTATAAGAAGAAGAAAATCAAATAGGAGATTCAGAAGAGAAATAAAAGAAGATCCTCATAAAATCAATACAAGAATAACTGCCCACGAAGTTAGGCTTGTTGGAGATAATGTAGATGTTGGAATTTACTCTACAAATGAGGCTATCAGGATCGCAAGAAATTTAGAATTAGATTTAGTTGAAATTTCTCCAAAAGCATCTCCTCCAGTATGTAAAGTTCTTGAATACAAGAAATTTTTATACGAGCAAAAAAAAAGAGACAAGGCTTTAAAATCTAAGGCAACCAAAATAGTTGTTAAAGAAATTAGGTTTGGGCCACAAACTGACGAACATGACTATCAATTTAAAAAGAAACATGCAGAGAAGTTTTTAAGTGAAGGTGCGAAGTTGAAAGCATTTGTTTTCTTCAAAGGGAGATCTATTATTTTTAAAGAACAAGGACAGATATTATTATTAAGACTTGCTCAGGATCTAGAAGAATTCGGTAAAGTTGAACAAATGCCTCAACTTGAAGGTAAAAGGATGATTATGTTTATAGTACCAAAGAAAAACTAAATAAAAGTGTTATGCCAAAGATGAAAACAAAATCCAGTGCTAAAAAAAGATTTAAAATCACTGGATCTGGAAAGATTAAAAGAAAACATGCTTTCAAGAATCATATCTTGACAAAAAAATCAAAAAAAAGAAAGTTAAGACTAACTCATTTTGGATTAGTTCATGAAAGTGATGAAAACAATATTAAAAGACAATTAAGACTAAAATAAACATCTATTATGCCAAGATCAGTTAATTCAGTAGCTTCAAGAGCTAGAAGAAAAAAAATAATAAAACAAGCAAAAGGTTATTTTGGTAGAAGAAAGAATGTTTGGACAGTAGCAAAAAATGCTGTTGAGAAGGCTCTTCTTTATGCTTACAGAGATAGAAAAACCAAAAAAAGAAATTTCAGATCACTTTGGATTATGAGAATTAATGCAGCAGCAAGTAATCATGGATTGTCTTACAACGATTTTATGTTCAAACTAAAAACTAATAACATTTCTATAAATAGGAAAGTTTTAGCTGATTTAGCAATGAATAACCCTAATGCTTTTGAGGCTATTGTAAAGTCACTGAAATAATTTTAAATATTTTTAAAGCCTTTTGATTTCGTTTCTGACTTATTATTTTAATAAGAATCACATATATTACCTAAGAATTTTTTTAAACGTTGTGAAGGTTTAACAAATCCTTATGTTTTAGTGTTAACTTAAAGAAATATATTTGCATACCAAACAAAATTTCTAATGTACAAGGTTTACACACTCCTTTTATTATCGTTACCTATTTTTTCCCAACAATCAATACAAGGCAGTTTTCAGAATAATGCCAATATGACTTTCGAAGTTTCTGGTAAAGTAATAGATTCAGAGACAAACGAACCTCTTGAATATGCTACAATATATTTAAATTCAAAAAGTAATTCTAAGCTTGTTTTTGGTGGATTAACAGATGAAAATGGAAAATTTGTTTTTGATGTAAAACCGGGGATGTATGAGTTAAAAATAGATTATTTAAACTTTATTTCTTATTCCAATGAAGAGTTATTAGTAAATAAAAACATTGATCTTGGAAGTATTCCATTAAATCTTGATTTCTCAATGCTTGATGAAGTAGAGGTTAGGGCCGAAAGAACAGAAGTTGAAATTAGATTAGATAAAAAAATATATAACGTTGGACAAGATATAACTGTTAGAGGAGGTAGTGTAAGTGATGTTTTAGCAAACATACCCTCTTTAGAGGTAGACATTGATGGTAATGTTTCTTTAAGAGGTAACAACAACGTTAAAATATTAATTAACGGCAAACCATCAGGAATAATTGGACTCTCAGGACCTGAAGGTCTGAGGTCAATTCCATCTGAATCAATACAACAAGTTGAAGTTGTTACTTCCCCGTCTGCAAGATATGAAGCTGAAGGGACTGCAGGTATCTTAAATATCATTTTGAAAAAACAGGACCTTCTTGGTTTTAATGGTAATGTAAATCTTAATTTAGGAATCCCGGAATCTACAGGCTTAAATGGAAGTTTTAACTTAAGAAATAATAAAATAAATTTTTTCAATACCACATCAATTAAACATGGTAGTGGAGATGGATATTCATTCGCCAAAACAACATACTCAAACCTAACTATAGATGAAAGAACTGATTGGAGTAGAGATGACTACAATTTCTTTACGACCCTAGGAGTCGAATACTACATAGATGACAAGACATCACTTATTCTTAGTGGAGTTTATAAAACTGGTGTTGATAATAGTTTTTCAACAAATATTGTTAAAGATATCTCAATTGGAGATATTAGATCTGTGAATGATAGATTAAGAGACGAAAGAGAAGATGAGTTTTCTAATGAATATGCAGTTGATTTTTTTAAAGATTTTGATGAAGAAGGTCATACCCTAAGTGCAAGAGTATCTTTTGAGACTAATAATGATGATGGGATAGAAGATATTGAAGATTTTTCTTCATTTCCAAATAGGTCTGACTCATCATTTGAAAAAGTATCTAACTTGGACGAACAAAATAGATTTCTTGCTCAAGTAGATTATGTTTATCCAATAAACAAAAACACTCAATTTGAACTTGGATATAGAGGTAGAAAAGTTGACAGAATTACTGATTATGATGTTTCATATCTTGTAGATGAAGTATATAATTCTGATCCAGGATTATCAAACATTTTTGCTTACAATGAGTTTGTAAACGCTTTCTATACTCAATATGGTAAGAAAGTAAACAAACTATCTTACCTGATTGGATTAAGATTTGAGAACTCAAAACAAGAAATAGACCAAAGAACAACTAATCAATTTGAAATAAAAAATTATTCAGACTGGTTCCCTACTTTTAATTTAGCGTATGAGTTTTCAAAAATGGAATCCATTACTTTTGGATATAGTAAAAGGATTAGACGACCTAGAGGCTGGAATATTAATCCTTTTCCAAGAAGAAATTCGATTACCAGTCTTTTCAGAGGAAATCCATTTTTAGATCCAACATTTACAAATTCATTGGAAATAGGATATCTCAAAAGAGTAAAGAAATTTACAATCAACACTGAGGTTTTTTATAGTAACTCAAAGAAAAACAATGTTAGAATTACAGAAGAAACTGGTGAACTAATTACAGTTACTGGAGGTAAAGATGATGAGTCAAATCCAACTCTCCTGGTTCCAGTTTTAGACACCTACCCTATTAATTTATCAGAAAATACAAAATTTGGAGGAGTACTAAATCTAACATATACGCCCTCAAGAAGTGTAAGACTTAATGGTAGTTTTACATTAAATAATAATAAAGTCAGAGGAGAATATAAAAATCAGAATTTTAATTCTGATAATACTAGCTGGAATGCAAGATTTTCAAGCTTCATCAAACTTCCTCTTAATGTAAGTTGGCAGTTATTTGGTTTTTTTAGAGGTCCTAGTGAAACTGCACAAAGTAGAAACAAGGCTTTCGGTACTGTGACCTCAGCACTTCAAAAAAATATACTTGAGAATAAAGGAACAATTTCAGTAAAAATTAGTGATTTATTCAACACAGGCAAATGGAGATATGAAACTTTTACTGATACTTTTTTTAGAGAAGGTGAAGGCCAATGGAGAGAACCATCATATACGCTTACATTATCCTATAGGTTTAATGAGAAAAATAATAAAAGATCAAGGAAACAAAGGTCGAATGATTTAAATTTTGGAAGAGGAGATGATCAAGAACCAATTTTTAACAATTAGGACTTCATTTTCTTAGTAATAAACTCCTTTAATTTAATAAAAACATATGATGAGGCCCAATAAGGTGCAACTATTGCTAAAAAAATCATTAGCCAAAATCCTAGTGTAAATATTCCTAAAAAAGCTAAAAATCCGAGGTATTGTTGAAACTCCATATATTTGTAAATGCTTAACAAATGTAATTTTTTTTAAGTAAATTACAAAGATGAAGGATTATAGAATTGAAAAAGATACATTAGGAGAAGTAAAAGTCCCTAAAACATCTCTTTGGGGTGCACAAACTGAAAGATCTAGAAATAATTTTAAAATTGGTGATCCTTCATCTATGCCAATTGAAATTATTCATGCATATGCCATTTTAAAAAAGTCAGCAGCTCAAACAAATTGTAAATTAGGTGTTTTATCCAAAAAAAAGTCTCAGCTTATTGAGCGTGTTTGCGATGAAATATTGGATAATCAACACAATGACCAATTTCCCTTAGTCATATGGCAAACCGGTTCTGGAACTCAAACTAATATGAATGTAAATGAAGTAATCTCCAATCGTGCTCATTTAATTGAGGGTAAAGTACTAGGTGAATCTGATAAAGACTTATCTCCAAATGATGATGTAAATTTATCTCAGTCATCTAATGATACTTTTCCTACGGCAATTAATATTGCTGCTATGAAAATTATCAATGAAAATACAATTCCTAATCTTGTAAAATTAAGAGATAGTCTTAAAAAAAAATCAGAGGAGTTTAATAATATCGTTAAGATTGGAAGAACTCACTTGATGGATGCTACTCCGATCACCCTTGGTCAAGAATTTTCTGGGTATGTATCTCAACTTGATCACGGTATTAAATCACTTAAAAACTCTCTTGAACATTTAAGTGAACTTCCTATTGGTGGAACAGCAGTTGGAACTGGACTTAATTCTCCCAAAGGCTATTCAAAAAATGTAGTTGAAATGATTTCAAAAAATTCTGGGATTTCATTTAAAGAATCTAATAATAAATTTGAGGGGATAGCCTCACATGACTGTATTGTTGAAGTACACGGTGCGTTAAAAACCCTTGCCGCATCCATATATAAGATATCCAATGACATAAGATTGATGGGGTCAGGCCCTAGATCAGGATTAGGTGAACTTATTCTACCAGCTAACGAACCTGGTAGTTCTATCATGCCAGGTAAAATTAATCCAACACAGTGTGAAGCTATTTCAATGGTATGTGCACAAATTATTGGTAACGACGTAGCAGTAAGTTTTGCTGGAGCTAATGGTCATTTTGAATTAAATGTATTTAAACCACTGTTTGCATTTAATATAATTGAATCATCAAAGACACTTGGAGATGCCTCGTTAAGTTTTACAGAAAATTGTATTAATGGTTTAGTTGCTAATGAGAAAAAAATTAAAAAATTTCTCAATGACTCATTGATGTTAGTTACTGCATTAAATTCAAGAATAGGATATTACAAAGCTGCAGATATTGCAAATAAAGCATATTCTGAAGATATTTCATTAAAAGAGGCCGCCGTAAATCTAAATTATTTATCTGAAAAAGAATTTGATGAATATGTCAATCCTAATAGAATGACAAATAATGAAAGTTGAAATAATTCCATTTCAAAAAAAATATACTGAATATTTTTATAATCTAAATTATGATTGGCTCAATGAATATTTTTATGTAGAGGATTATGATGAAAAAGTATTAAAAAATTGCAAGGAAGAAATTATAGACAAAGGTGGTTATATTTTTTTTGCAATATTTAAAGCAGAAGTAGTTGGCACAATGGCTTTAATACCCAGAGAAAAAGGAATATACGAATTAAATAAAATGGCAGTTAGAAAAGAACTAAGAGGTAATGGTATCGGGCACCAGTTAATTGAGTATATTATTATATTTGCAAAAACAAATAATTTTAAGTCCATTATTTTATACTCAAATACTATTTTAGAAAATTCGATCCATCTTTATAATAAATTTGGTTTTAAAAAAACAGAATCCGAAGTTGAAACGCCTTATAAAAGGAGTGATATAAAAATGGAATATTTAATTTCTAACTCTAGAAAATAGCTTCTCTTTCCAATTTTTCCAAGAATATTTCCTTGCAAAAAGCATGAGTAATGAAGGATAAATTATTAAAATACTTATAAGATAAGTAATAGTTATCTCTGGATCTGAAATATTAATTAATATTGACTCAGTTTGGAAAACTGTCCAATCAGCTGTAACTAAAAGAATAATTATTAGATTATTAGCTGCATGAAATCCAATTGATAATTCAAGTCCATCATCCATTAATGTCATTATACCTAGTACAAACCCTACACCTATATATATAAAAATAAATTCATATCCTAAAGATTGTAATTCAGGATTTGCTAAATGAAGTAATCCAAAAACAGTTGATGAAAGTGTTAAAGCCATTAATCTACTATTCAGCCAATGTCCAAAACCTTGCATTAAATAGCCTCTGAAGACAATTTCTTCAACAGTAGTTTGAATTGGTATCAAAAGTATAGCAATAATTAACAATATTAAAAATTCCTTAAGTTTAAAATTAAATTGATAGTTTTCAGGATAGATTAAAAACTCTGTTAGAATTAACACTGTAAGAAAGAAACCCCATGAAAAAAAAGAAAAAAATACCCTATTAAAATCAATTTTTTTTCTGCTAGTTATAATTGACATAAATGGGAGATTATGAAGTTTTGTTACAACTAGCCATATTCCAGGTAAAACAAAAACAAAACTTATCAAAATTAGGAAAATTCTAAGATTTGAAGGGATAGAATTTAATAGGTCCATTGGATCTGTACCCGGTAATATTTCTTTTGGTAAGTATGCTAAAAGTGGAATTTGTCCCAGCGTGCTGAATAGGATTAAAAGAATTGAACCTAAAATATAATATCCAAAATTATATAGCTTAAATGATCTGTCAAACAAGAACATTATTAAAAATTAGCCAATATAATCATATATATAAAAGAGAATAACATATGGAAGTAAATAGTATGGATATTGTACTTGATCAGCTCTCTACTATTGTAATGCTTAAATAAACCTGATAAAAGAAAGTATGAATAAAACATAGTAACAGGTATTAGCAAATATAAAAACAACATCTGTTTTGTATCAACTAGAATATTATTTGCAATAAAGTAAAGGGAACCTAAAGTTAATATTAGGTTTAGTGCATATATCCACCTTGATGCCTTTTTTCCTAGTAAAACTACTAAATGGTTCTTACCAACTTTTTTGTCTGAAGTGTAATCGGGGTATTGATTTATAAACAAAATATTAGTGGTTAAAAGACCGATTGGAACTCCTAATGCCAATAAGTTATAAAACTCATTTGAGTATATAATGATTGTTTCACTTGCTATAGCAAAGCCTGTACCTAGTGTTAATAATGGTCCAAAAGACAAAAATATTGATAACTCTCCAAGACCATATCGAGATGAAAGTCTAATTGGCTTGGCTGTATAAAAATATCCTACCAAAACACCTACTAACGCTATAATTGCTGCATAATAAGAATTACTTGTAGATCCAGTATTAAGGTAGCTAACAAATAAGATCCCTGCTGCAGTAATTAGACCTAAAATAAACATAATATTTGCTAAACTTTTAGTTCCTTTAAGTGTTATCAATCCTAACTCAATAGCTCTACTTCCTCCTGATAGTTGTGCTCCTTGAAGTATAGTTGAATCCATTCCAGCATTAAAGTATTCAGTATTAGCTTCATCAGTTCCATGTGTTACATCAAAATAGTCATTATAAAGATTAGAAAACAAGTGAAAAAATAAAATTCCAAACGTAGTTAAGGTTAAAGAGATTGGACTAAACAGACTATCTCCTATTCCAGCATAATAGCACCCAACTGTAAAAACTGGAAATAATGAAGCTGATGCAAAACCTACTCTAGTTATAGCTACACCTTTGATAATCTTAGTAACCCAATTAATTTTGATGTTAACCTCTTCATCAATTACTTCTGTAATTCCACAATAACCTGTTTGCGGATTATCTTTACCATTAGCAAAATTTGGTGTAATCTTAATTTTAGCTGCAAATTTTGAACCATCTTTTCGGATAAAATTCGTTTTTGTTACATGTTCACCAGTTTGGTTGGCATCTTTTAACCATCCAAGAACATTTTGGAGCACTATCTCTCCAGGGGAAAAAATTGATACTCTTTTGATTCCAACTAATTCTTTAGAGGGATATCCAAACATGTTAACAGCACCTTCATTCATGTTTGTAATAAGACCTTCCATATCACAAATAATTACACTCTTCATATTTTTTTTTTTGAATGCTCAAATTTACATCGTGAGCGTCTTAAATAAAAATTTTTTATAAATTATTTGTCAATTGTAAGTGTTGTTAATTTTGCGAAAGAAATATCTTTTTTATTTTCATCAATAATAGATATTTTCCACAGCTGCATAGTCCTGCCCATGTGAATTGGAATAGCTTTCGCATAGACAATACCTTCACTTATGCCTCTTACATGGTTTATTGATAATTCCACACCACGAAGAATTTGATTTTCTTTTCGTGAAAATATAGCAGCAGCTGAACTACCAACAGTTTCAGCCAAAGCAGCGGTAGCACCACCATGAAGAACACCAGCAGGTTGATGATGATTTGGAGTAACCTCCATTTTAGCTTCAAGGAAGTATTCACCAACATCAGTGAAAACAATACCTAATGTTGAAACTAAAGTGCCTTCGCAACGTTTATTTGCTTGTTCGAGAATAAAATTTTTATCAAACAAGATTAATCTTCTTTAACTTCTTCGAAATCAACATCTTGTACATCATCTTTAGATTCTTTAGGAGATTCTGAAGCTTGATTTTCAGTACCGGGTTGTGCAGAGGGATCACCCTGAGCTTTGTACATTTCTTCAGATGCGTTTTTCCATGCTTCGTTAATAGTGTTTAAAGCATTATCTATTTTATCAAGATCCTTTGATTCATGTGCTTTCTTCAAGTCTTCCAATGATGACTCTATAGGTTTCTTTTTCTCATCAGAAAGTTTATCACCAAATTCCTTAAGTTGTTTTTCTGTCTGAAATATCATCTGATCAGCACTATTTAGCTTATCTACTTCCTCTTTGGCCTTTTGATCAGCGTCAGCATTAGCTTCTGCATCTTTTTTCATTTTTTCAATTTCCTCTTCTGTTAAGCCTGAAGAAGCCTCAATCCTAATATCTTGTGATTTATTAGTCGCTTTATCTAAAGCACTTACATTTATAATCCCGTTTGCATCAATATCGAAAGTTACTTCAATTTGTGGGACACCTCTAGGGGATGGTGGAATACCATCAAGGTGGAAGCGACCAATAGTCTTGTTATCTTTAGCCATAGGCCTCTCACCCTGCAAGACATGGATTTCGACAGATGGCTGATTATCTGCAGCTGTGGAAAAAACTTGAGATTTTTTAGTTGGTATTGTTGTATTTGACTCAATTAATTTTGTCATAACATTACCCATAGTCTCTATTCCTAAAGACAAAGGGGTAACATCTAAAAGAAGAACATCCTCAACATCACCTGATAAAACACCACCTTGAATGGCTGCTCCTACAGCAACAACTTCATCAGGGTTAACACCTTTAGAAGGTTTTTTACCAAACAAAGCCTCAACTTCTTTTTGAATTATAGGGATTCTTGTTGACCCTCCTACTAAAATTACTTCATCTATATCCTTTTTTGTTAAACTTGCATCTTTTAATGCCTTTTTAACTGGTTCCATAGATCTTTTAACTAAATTATCTGATAGTTGTTCAAATTTAGCTCTGGTAAGAGTTGTGACCAAGTGCTTTGGTCCAGACGATGTTGCTGTAACATAAGGCAAATTAATTTCAGTTTGGGCCGAAGATGATAATTCAATTTTAGCCTTTTCAGCTGCCTCTTTAAGTCTTTGTAAAGCCATGGAATCTTCTCTTAGATCAATTTGTTCGTTCTTTTTAAATTCTTCAGCTAAAAAGTCAATAATTACTTGATCAAAGTCATCACCACCAAGATGAGTATCACCATTTGTTGATAACACCTCAAACACTCCATCACCAAGTTCAAGAATTGAAATATCAAAAGTTCCACCCCCTAGATCATACACAGCAATTTTTTTATCCTTTCCTCCTTTATCCATTCCATAAGCCAATGCAGCTGCTGTTGGTTCATTTATTATTCTTTGAACTTTCAAACCTGAAATTTCACCTGCTTCTTTTGTTGCCTGTCTTTGAGAATCGTTGAAATATGCAGGTACAGTTACAACAGCTTCAGTTACAGTTTGACCTAAATAATCTTCAGCAGTTTTTTTCATTTTTTGAAGAACCATAGCAGATAGCTCCTGGGGAGTGTATAATCTTCCATCAATATCTACTCTAGGAGTATCATTATCTCCTTTAACAACCTTGTAAGCAACTGTCTTAACATCATTAGAGGATTCACTGTACTTATTTCCCATAAACCTTTTGACAGAGGCTATTGTTTTTTCGGGGTTTGTTACTGCTTGTCTTTTTGCTGGATCACCTACTTTGATTTCACCATCTTCAACAAAAGCTATTACAGATGGTGTTGTTCTTTTTCCTTCAGCATTAGGTATTACAACAGGTTCATTACCTTCCATTACAGATACACATGAATTTGTTGTTCCTAAATCTATTCCTATAATTTTACTCATAATTTATATTTTACTAATACAGGACAACGATTATGCCAATTTAAATTAAGTGACAATATGTCATATTAATAGTTAGTTTATTTACACTATTTTTGTTGAAAATTAAAAATGTCAAAGGAAATAAATCCAAGTAGAGTAACAATTAAAGTCCTTGAACAGATGAAAAGTAGGTCTGAGAAAATTTCTATGCTTACTGCCTACGACTATAGTTTTGCAAAAATCATTGATGAGGCTGGTGTAGATATAATTTTAGTTGGAGATTCTGCTTCTAATGTAATGGCAGGTCATGAAACTACGCTCCCAATAACTCTAGATCAAATGATTTATCATGCTAGTTCTGTAATAAGAGCTGTTAAAAGAGCTTTAGTAGTTGTAGATCTTCCTTTTGGAACATATCAGTCAGATTCTCAAGAAGCATTGAAGTCTGCAATTAGAATTATGAAAGAATCAGGTGCTCATGCAGTTAAACTTGAAGGAGGTCTTCTAGCAAAAGAATCCATTGAAAGAATAATTCAGGCTGGCATTCCAGTAATGGGACACCTAGGTCTAACACCGCAATCTATATATAAGTTTGGTACATATACTGTAAGAGCAAAAGAGGACGAAGAGGCAAAAACTTTAATTTCTGACTCAAAGATGCTAGAAAAAATAGGATGTTTTTCTATTGTACTTGAAAAAATTCCTAATGCATTAGCAAAAAAAGTAACATCAAGCCTAAGAATACCCATTATTGGTATTGGCGCAGGGTCAAATGTCGATGGCCAAGTCCTTGTATCTCATGATATGTTGGGCATGAATAAAAATTTTAGTCCAAGATTCCTGAGAAGGTATCTTGATCTTGACTCATTGGTTAGCAATGCGGTAAAAAAATATTCAAAAGATATAAAAGACGGAAATTTCCCAAACAAGAAGGAACAATATTAATTTGAAATTTCAGAATTCAGATATTCTTTTTGAAGATAACCACTTGATTATAATAAATAAACAATGTGGTGTTCTTGTACAGGGTGATAGGACAGGAGACGTTCCTCTTCTTAAACTAGTAAAGGAATATATCAAAGATAAATACAATAAAAAAGGTAATGTATTTCTAGGACTTGTTAACAGAATAGACAGGCCTGTATCTGGAATTGTTATATTCGCTAAAACTAGTAAAGCATTGTCTAGAATGAATGAAAAGCTTAAGAACAGGCAAATTAAAAAGCTTTATTGGTTATTTATATCAAATAAATTTAGGTCAAAAGAAGGAAAGCTTGAGGGTTGGTTTAAAAAAAATAAAAAAATAAATAAATCTTTCTTTTCCAAAGAAGAGATTAATAATTCAAAGCATGGATCATTGAGTTATAAAAAAATTGAAAAGTTTGAAAAGTATTCCAAAATTGAAGTAGACCTAATAACAGGAAGGCATCACCAAATAAGATGTAGTTTTTCAGAAATTGGATTTCCAATATTAGGAGACTTAAAATATGGTTCGAAGAGGACCAACAAACATGGTGGGATTTATCTTCACTCAAGAGAGGTTAATTTTATACATCCTATATCAAAAAAAGAAATTATTATCAAAGCTGAACCTCCTAAATTAGGACTGTGGTCTGCTTCTCTTTCCGATTTATAAGTAAAGCTTTTTCTTTTATTATATCTGCAACAGGTTTATTATTTATTTTACTCTCAAGCCATGATATAATGTCCAAATATAAAAAAGCTCTTTTTTCATAGGGATCGTCCTCAAATTTTTTTAACTCGGAATGAAGACTTCTTAAAAATCCTTTAATTTCTCCTGGATATATATTTTCTAATCCATTTAAGTATCTAAGTATAGTTTTTTGTACCTCATGAAGGTCATTCATTTTGTCAAGGTAGTTGTAGGTTTCTCTGATAATCTTATCGAGATTATAATCATGACCAGCTTCCCAATGAGCAATTAGATTTAAAATTCTAGTAAAGCACTGAAGGTCCTCCCTCATCTTAATATTTTTATTTTTCATAATCATATTTACATATTTTATGCAATTATCATAGTCATTAACTGTAAAATACATACATGCAATTTTAAAATATAAAAGCATTATATGATGATGATCAATAAAGTTCTTATTTGCCTCAATACCATCAAGAACTTTAGGTATAATTTTCAAAGACTCTTTAAAGTCCCCCTCTAAGACATGAAGATTAAATAAGTTGTTATACTTGTAAATAAATATTAAAGCGTTTAAATTCTGATTTCTAGGGAATGATTTGTTATCAACAACATTAATTAGGTCATTTAGTCTATTTTTAAACTTAGATGGATACTTAATTAATGCAAGGGCTTCTAATAGGAAGTTATAACCTTTCAAATAAAAAACAGGATGTATTCCAATCATTTCAGGTGATTTATTAAATGTATCAATCCACTTTGATGCGTATTTATAACTTGATAAAAAGTCCTGAATTAGTAGACTGTACCAAACCCATATTTGGTAGTATATTAGGGTTTCTCTAAACCCCAATTCACTAATTTTATAGCTTTTAATTTTTTGTTTGAAAAATTTTTTAATTTCCTTAGACTCATCATCACTTTTAGCATAACCGGCCTTAATCAATTTTTCATAAAGTTGTAACGAAATATTTGACAAATTACTATAAATTTCATTTTGTTCACGAAGATGATTAGTCTGCGAAACTAGTTCATTTGTTCTGTTACTTAAACTCCTTGTGACGTACAAAGACTCGATTAATTTTTCAAATTCAACTATTTCATAAGCAGATGCATTTTCATCGTATTTTAAAGCAAATGATTTAGCTTTATCAAGAATTTTTAAACTTTGTTTATATAATCCCTTTTGGTATAAAATAGTTGCAAAATCAATTTGGCCTCTAATATGGAGTTTTACATTTTTGTGCTGAGGGTTCAGTCTTAAACTAATTAAGATCTGTTTATATAAATGTGCCTTAAGATTAGAAAGCTGAAGCTTTGAGACAATTTTTTTCTTTAAAATTGAATCTTCACTGTATATGTCCATTTTGTCTAGAAGATTAAATAATTTTAAAAATTTGGAGTCCTCATTTGAATCCATTCTGCCTACATATAGCTTAAATTGTCTCTTCTCAGACTTCGTCAAAGATTTAATAAGCACAAA
>CETK01037663.1_pt1 | contig 22995 bp, 45 predicted proteins | sample 361431 | NCBI WGS metagenome assembly CETK01 (sample SAMEA2622452, study PRJEB7988) | marine metagenome | biome: marine biome (ENVO:00000447); feature: surface water layer (ENVO:00002042); material: "saline water (ENVO:00002010), including plankton (ENVO:xxxxxxxx)" | depth 5 m | reverse complement strand
GGCAGTAATTTATTATATGATAGTGATTATGATTTACACAATGCAGTATTTGTAGACCACTTAAACAATGGTCCTGGTGTTGCGAGTTATACGAACTGGTATAATAGTAAGACAGGTTCAAATGGCACCGTGAAGATAAACAGAAGTTATGCTCAAGGTCCTTTGATTTGTAAAGAGTATGAAAGTAATTTTAATATTAAGAACTCTTGGCCAGTTGTTGGTATCGGTTCGCAAGATGTAGACACTAGATTTGGTGTTGTATGTCAAATGCCTGATGGTCGTTGGGTAGAGAAAGGAAGTATGTACAAATGAAAAGATGGATACTAGACCACTTACCTACGATATGGGTTGTTGCTATATTTACTTTTGGTATTATGTTAGTGTATGACCACGCCAAGGCAGACGATTGGATTATGAAGAAACCTATTACATATAAAGAAGAGAGTAAGGTCAATTCAGCGCCTGTGGCAGATGTATATATAAACGAGATATCAAAAAAAGTAGAAGACAAATTAAAACTAATTGAAGAGAACGAGAAAAAAGGTATTCTAAAATCAACAACACTAGAGAGATTTGAACGAGACGGACAATGGTGTTTCATTAAGATTGTTATAAGACAAAAAGGTGATGAGATTGTCAAAGAAGAAATTATGGAATGTGCTGATACTGAACACGGTAGAACAGATAAGGAAAAGATTGCAGAATTGGAGAAACAAATTGAGTTAGAGAAAGCAAAGAAACCTGGTTATTGGGAACTATTTGCTGCCTTCTATTACAAAGATTTGAACGCTCCTGAATATTGTAGGTTGTATTCTCAACCTTCACACGCTTACAAAGCCATCGGTAAGGCGTGTTTAACAAATGATGGTCAATGGGAGAGAAAATAATGATAAAAAATGTTATTATTATCGGTCTCCTAGTTATTATTATGACAGGTGCTACAGCTTCCGATGTAGTTGCTTATATTGAAAATAATCAGCTTATTGACAAGTTTAGTGAAATGTTGTATAGTATAGTTAGGAGTGTAAAAGAAAATGTATAAAAACATAATCAAAATAGGTGTAATTGCTGCTTTGGCGATAACACTTAACGCTTGTTCATCTAAAACATACAAGATAAAACAAGAGAGTGATAAGATAGTTAACGAAGTGCCTAAATGGTATATGGCAGACTTTGATGTTAAGAAACATTGTGATATATCAATGTGGGCGAACAATGGTCTAGTCAAAACAGACGAAGATGACAAGGCTTGTATCTTCGGTGTAGGTACTAGTGTATCACCATCACTTGAACTTGCGATAGAGAAAGCAAAATTAATTGCGAAAGCAGAAATGGCTGATATTGTTGCAGGTGAAATGAATAAGAAGGCGAAGATATTTGTAACCGAGATAGGTAAGACTAATGTTAAGACCGTGGTTACAGAAGTTGAAACAGCGATGGTTAATATCATTGCGAATACGCCAGTTAGAGGATATGAAATCTTTGCACAGGAAGTTACCAGAACAAAGAAAGGTTACTATCGTGCTTGGATTGGTTTAAGATTACCTCTAGGAGAGTTTAATAAGATGTATGATTACACAATACAAGAAGTTGTAGATAGTCATAAAATTAAACTAAAAGCTGCTGAAGCCTTCAAGTCAGTTGAAGAGACTTCAAAGAAAAAGAAAGAAGGCAATGAGTAATATAATTGTATATTCAAAAAACAATTGTGTTTATTGTGATAAAGCAAAGGCCTTACTAAAAGGCCTTGGCTTGAAATTTGAAGAAAAGAAAATGGAATCTTTTGATAGTGTTGACGATATGTTAAAAGATATAGGTAAAAGAGTTAGAAGTATGCCACAGATTAAGATAGATGGCGAGTTAGTTGGCGGTTACAATCAGTTAATAGAACACTATAACAAAGAAGGTAAAGTTGACTTCAAAGGTTCAATCATACACGATGGATAAAGATAAAGATAAGTTTGATAATGTTATCTTGTTTCCTGAAAACAAGATGAAGAAACAACCTATTTCTGTTGACCCAAAGGCACAGAAGAAGATGAGAGATTATCAGACAGCAAAATTTGTAGAGACTAGTACAGATAAACTAGGATTAGATTTGATTAGAGAGTTTGTTGGTATGCAATTAGATACCAAACAAGATAACTTTACAAAAGATTTAGCACTTGTTATGGATGCTATCAGAGGTCTATTGTATAGACAATTTAGTGTTGCACATCCTATACATAAAGTTATAGACCAATCTGTTAAACTAAAGATGAATAAAGCAGGTGTAGTGACCGCTCGTATTGAATATGGTAATATGACAGATGATAGTACAGCGACTACAAAACCGATTAATAAAAATGTATCAGATGAACTAAACGATAGAAACAATGGTATGTTTGTATTTACAGAAGACTTTGAATTTAATCCGTTTCCTGGCGAAGACCCAAATGATGATGGTCCGCCTAGTGATACGGAGAAATAGAATTGACTATGATAAACCATTATAATGCGATTTACCATAGCGATTGTCAGACAAGACATAAAAATCAAACAATGGAGGTTAGACATTATGTTTAACATTTTTAAATTATCAAAAGGAGATAATGTTATGGGTAGAAAAGCTCTATCAAAAACTGAAAAGATTAGAAATCTTTTCCAAACAGGTTCAGATGTTTCTTGGAAAACTCTAAGGAATAAATTTGACCTTAAATCACCAGCTGCTATGGTTGGTAAATTGAGAAACGAAGGTTTAATGATTTATGAGAATAGGTCAAAAACTGGAGTATCTTATAGAGTTGGTACACCAAGCAAAGCGATTATCGCTGCTGGTATCAACAAGGTGTTCGGTAAGCAAGTTGCTTACTCAGCATAATAACCTAATTCCTCTTCTACCTAATTAAAATAGGCTTGAGGAAAATAGAGGAGGCGGTAAAGCGAGAGTGGACCCGCCTCCTTTATAACAACAACTACAAAGAAAGATATGAGTACAACGATAGGAGAATATATGATAGGTGAAGGAAGCGCCAGATTGTATACGACTTCACCTTTCATATTACAAATATTATGAGTACAGACGATACACAACACGGAAGAGATACACACGACCACGACTTGACTTATGAGAACGAACAATCAACGGTTACGATACCTTTGAAAGAATACGATAGATTAAAAAGTCAAACTAATTATATTACAGACCCTACATTGATAGGTGCAATAGATAAGATTGAATTTTTTGTTAAAGAGTTAAGAAAACATATAGTAAGAAAATTTTAATGAGTGAACAACCACAACTATTTGAAACAGAAGACCAGTATGGTAATGATATCATACAAGGTCCTAAATTACAGAAGAGGAAACTTACAACTAAAGAGGCAATGATTGACCCAAAGAATCCAGATACGGTAGGTACAAGTGCTTGGAATTTAGGTAATCATACACTTGCAATATGCTTTGTAATGTGTTTAGTCTTTGTGGTATATGCAAGTTATCAATAGGAGAATAAATGACAGGTATTGCAACATTTGGAAACATATTTAATAAGACGACTTCTAAACGGAAGTTGAATATAACGATAACAGACGGCAAAGAATTTAAAGAAACTAAAGAAGGTTTGTCGTTTAAAAAGATATTCAAGTCTATACAAAACTCGGCACCGAAAGGTACGAAGGAGTTAAGAGTTGAATATACGAACCGAAAAGGTAGTAAGATTGACCGATGGGTCAAGGTACCTATGGGTCGTAGTAAGAAGATAGGTAGATAACCTGTATAAATATATTAATAAAATGAATAAATTAAGGAGAAACTGAAATGGCTGAAGTAAAATCAAATCCTGCACTACAAAACAATGCTCTTAAAGCGGCAAACGAAACTAGTAGCAAGATGGCTTTAACATTCCACGAAATTCTTACCAAAGTTAATAACGCTAAAGACAAGGCTAAGAAACTAGAAATCCTAACACAATACGATAGTCCTGCATTGAGACAAATTCTCAAAGGTGCATTTGACCCAAAGATTGAGTGGGATTTACCTGCTGGTTCACCACCTTATATCGCTAACGAAGCGCCATTAGGAACTGAACATACTTACCTTGACCAAGAGGCGAAGAGACTATGGCACTTTGTAAAAGGTGCTGACGCTAATCTTAACAAGATGAGAAAAGAGACTTTGTTTATTCAGATTTTAGAAGGTTTACATAAATCAGAGGCAGACTTATTGATTAATGTAAAAGAGAAGAAACTGAATAACACATATAAAGGTCTTACAGCAAATCTAGTAAAAGAAGCGTTTGGTTGGAATGATGATTTTGTCAAAATTTAGACAACTAAAAGTTGCAGAAATACTAGTAAAATAAGGGTATTTTTTGCTTGACATATATCCTAAAACCTGATAGAATAAATACATAATGAAAGCGAGGACTATTATATTATGATAAGAGTATTGAAAACCTTTGTTTACATATGTTTTTTTATATGGTTAATGGGTGTAGGTCTACACTTGACTATGCAGAAAGCGAAAGCAAGTGAATACGCTACAGCGACTAGCGCTCATATACTTAAAGAGACAATATCAGGCAACATAGACCATAACAAAGTAATGTCAGCTGAACTTGAAAGGTTAATCCACAAGTTTGCTATTGACTTAACTTTTACTATGGAGAAGCATTTACCTGCTATACTAGAAGGTATCGCAACTGATATTAGATTAAATGCAGACAAAAGATATAAGAAATCATTAGAAAACAACTAGGGAGGAACCGTGGAACGATTTTTTGAAGTTGGGTATGATTTTACACAATTGTTGTATTCAATCGCACCTAAAGAAATCTGGATTATAGTATTTGCTAGTATCTGGATATTTCTATCTTTAGAATATAAAGAGTATAAAGAAAAAAGAAACAAAAAATAGAGAGAGAACAATGCCATCTTTGAAACCTAAATCAGTTAGGTATGCAACTTTAAAGAAAAAAGTAAAAGCCGAGTGTGAGCATACTACAAAGTACTATACTACCTACAAAGATATTAAGAAGTGGTTTAAGTATATTAATGATACGGTGTTTGACGGAATATTAGCACCTTTCAATGATGTTGTTATAAAAGATTTGAGAAGGCAGAAATGCTTTGGCCAGGTAACTCAATGGGAGTGGGAACGAAAAGGCACTTCCGTGTTTCATTTAGAAATGAACACAACCTATGCCAACAAAAGACAATTCATTGATACACTTGCACACGAAATTGTCCATCTGTATCAAATGAGAAATGTAGGAGATAGTGGCAATCATAATAAGCTGTTCTATTCATTTAAACCTAAAATGAAAAGAGCAGGCATTAATATGATTTAATACTAATATTATATTATGGTGAGAAATAAAGTGAAACAAACAAAAGACTATTGGTCCATTACAAAGTATTGGGCAAAGCGTGTATCAGCGATAATCGTATCTATATTTTTTATATTTGCAGTTGGTACATTTTATCCTAACGATTTTACATTAAGACATATTAAGATAGAGTACGAGAACTCTTACCTTGATAAACTTAAAGAACTAGACTTACGAGAGCCTGAATTTCAATACAACAACGATTTACAATTCGTTAGGGCAACTCATAAGTGTATCAATTACCTAAACTTCACACAACCTAAAGTATTCAGAATACCATACGAAATGATAACAGCTCAGGCTGCGTTAGAGAGTGGTTGGGGTACGAGTAGATTTGCAGTAGAAGGTAATAACTTGTTCGGTATACGAACTTGGAATAAAGATATGCCACATATGATACCTCACGGCGTTAAGAAATGGCGTGGTTGGGGTGTAAGAATATTCGCTAGTAAATGCGATAGTGTAAAAGAATATATGCGATTGCTCAACGAGCATCCTGCATATGAAGATTTCCGTAAAGTGAGAACAGAAATGTTAGCAAGAGACGGATACCTTGACCCATTGGTACTTGTACAACACATTAAGAAGTTTAGTACAACGCCTGACTATGATAAACGAGTAATTTTTATTATTAAGAAGATACGAAAACTTGAGGAGAATATGTAATGACAAGACCTAATAATTGGATGGAAGAAAGTTATATGAACATCAAAGAAGATAATCGTCCGTATATGGATCCTTATCTTAAAGATATGATTAATAAATCTTTCGTAATATTTGAACGACTAAAACGAGGTCAGAAGAAAGTATACTTTACTGGCAACTGGCAAAAAGATGTTATGAGTTGTTTTCCAGGTAGACAATCAGCAAAGATATTTAAGAAGATGAGAACTTACCTAGATGATGATAACTTTTCTTTTACACAAAAGAAATTAGAAAAGTTAGATGGTTACGAATATATAGTACATAGGAGATAAACATTGGGTATAATAGCATTTCTATCAGCGATATCAATATCGGCAGTAGCAGCCTTGTATAGTATACTAGGTCTTGCGGCCATCTTTGCAGGTGCGAAGATACCTATTATGGTAATGGGTGGTGTATTAGAAGTCGGTAAATTGGTTACTGCTTCTTGGTTATATCAAAACTGGCACAATAAGAACTTACCTAAAACAATAAAATACTACTTGACAACTTCGGTTATCGTGTTAGTATTTGTTACCTCTATGGGTATATTTGGTTTCTTATCAAAGGCACATTTAGACCAGGTAACTCCTACTACAAACTATACGAGTAAGATTACATTAATAGACCAGAGAATATTACAAGAAGAGAGAGTTATAGAAAGAGCAGAAAAGACTTTACTACAACTTGATAAATCTATTGAGGTATATTTAAATAAAGAATATGCAACAAGAGGTTTAAGAGAAAGACGAAAACAAGAAGAAGAGAGAAAAGAATTAAAACTAACAATTGATAGTGCTATGGATAACATAGACAAGTTAATGTTAGAGAAGAACACAATAGAATTAGACCAGGCGAAGATAGAGGCAGAAGTAGGACCTCTAAAATATATTGCAGAATTAATTTATGGTGATAATGCAAAAGACTATTTTGACGAGGCAGTAAGGTGGGTAATCATTGTATTGATATTTGTATTTGACCCATTAGCAGTATTGTTATTAATCGCTGCCAATATATCACTTGCAGGTTTTTTAGAACGAAGAGCCGCAGATAAGAAAAGAAAGAATAGAAAAGAAGACTTGCAGTTAAAACGAGACGAGAAGAAACTTGCAGAAAGTATTAAACAGAATAAGAACTACAAAGAGTTTTTTAAGAAGTTTGCTAAAAAGAACTTAACAAATGAAGACTATGAGAAGTTTTTTACCTTATTAGGTGACAAAGAGATTAGAGCAATGGGTCTGGATCCTGACGAAATTCGTATCAAAATGGACCAGATATTAGACTGGAATGCCTCTTCGGTAAAGGAAATGAGTGCTGAAGATGTGGAAACCGACAAAACACTAGTGAAATCTAAGCTTGACAACTAAACAGGAAAGTGATATTATATGACTATGAATTACACAAAAAAGAGACAAAACGAATTGATTGGTAATGCTGAGAAAATGATGAACAAAGCACAATCAAAGTGGGCGACTATGTTCTGGACTGGTGTCTGGAAGCAGTTGTGTATAAAATTTAATAAGGTGAACTAATGAATATATTTGTACTTGACAAAGACCCTATTATCGCAGCCAAGATGGCTTGTGATAAACATATTGTAAAGATGATACTAGAGAGTGCTCAAATGCTATGTACAGCAAAACGAGTGTTAGATGGTACGCCATATACAGACAAAACTAAAAACGGCAGAAGTATTAAAAGATGGCGACTAGAAAATGCTAACGAAGAGAATATCATTTACAAAGCAGGTTGGTTAGGTCACCCTAGTACGAAGTGGGTAATCAAGTCAGCATATAACTACATATGGTTATACAGACACTTCAAAGCTCTCAATGACGAATTTATGGAAAGATTTCCTAAAAACAAAAAGACAGGTGGTCATAAATCATTTTTATTACTCGGTGAGTTGTTAAGTCAACCACCTAAAAATGCACCATTAGGAACTATTGGTACTTTACCTACACCAGCAATGCCTGAAGAGTGTAAGGCGTTTGACGAAGAAGGTAACATTGATGTTGTCAAATCGTATAGACAATATTATGTAATGAAAAAACGAAGGTTTGCTGCCTGGACTTTACCTGGTAAAGCACCTGAATGGTATACAGAAGGTTGTAAGTTAGCAGAATTAGCAGACCAAGGAGAAATGTACAATATATGATAGGACTAGAACACGGATTATTAATGGGTGTGTTTGGTATCTTAATTACCATAGTAGGTTTTATGATAGCATACATAGTTGCTAATAATGTTATTGAAAAAGAGAAGAAACAAAAAGAGGAAGACCTTAAACCAAAGGTTCATAATTATAAAGTTTAGAAAGGCAAGTTATGATGATAGAAGAGTTAGTCGGTAAGACAATAGTATTCTTAAATAATATTCAACTGGCACATTGGCAGACAAAAGGTTATGCTGAACACGAAGCACTAGGAGAATATTACGAGAAGTTATGGAAATTAAACGACCAGTTAGTTGAGACTTGGCAAGGTAACCAAGATAAACGAATACACATAGAGAGTGGACAACATACATTACAGAATTATCAATCACCTGAACATACTAAACATAGTATCGTAGAATATTCAGGTTACCTATCAAAGTGTGCAAAATACATTGATGGTATAAATGATAACAAACAATACATTGATATTGATAGCATACTGGAAGAAATGACAGATGTTACCTCACAAGCGTTGTATCATTTAAGTTTGAAATAATGCCAACATACGATTTCATCAATAAGAAGACAGGAAAAGAGTATTCTGAATTTATGTCAATATCTGAAAAGGAGACATATTTAGAACAAAATCCTCATATTCAGCAGAAAGTCAGTAGCATAAATATAATAAGTGGTACTGGAGGTATCAAAAACGATGGAGGCTGGAAAGAATTACAATCAAAGATAGCTGAGCGTAATCCAGGTACGCCGTTTGCAGACAGACACGGCAAAGCGTCAACTAAAGAAATCAAAACAAGACAGGTATTAAGGAAACATAAAATAATCAAATGAGATTAATAGGTATCATATCGGTTTTTATATTTTTAACAGGTTGCTCTGTTAACTTTTCATCTATGTTTACCGTAGGTGGTATGACAAGTGCTGCCGTAAGTAAGAATAATGTAAGTTTGGCGTATAATGCTATTGACCTAGGTACACAAATGCAAACAGGTAAGAATATAAGACAACATATATTTGAACCTAATGAGGAGGAAGAAGATGAGTAAAGACATACCAGATTATATGAGAGGTTTTGACCTTAATGATGATTGGGGTATTGCAGGAACGGCCGCTGAGGCGCCTAAAACTCCTTCTATTGATACTAGTAAGATTGCTAGTACAGACGAATTAAAAGACTTGAAAAAAGATGTTTCTTCAATCAAGTCAGCGATGAACGAGATTTTTCAGATTGTCGCCGAGAAGGAAACTATAACTAAAGAGTTGACTTCAGAAGAAACAGAAAAAAGATTTAAAGAAGTTGAAAAGATTATATTACCTTTTCTTTACAATCTTTCTAAATCAGAAGAGCCTTATATACATTGGCCTAATAGAGGTCCTATCATTAAGGCACAGATTGAGAAAATATTAAAACTAACAAGAGGATAAGAAAATATGAAGTTAAGCAAAAACTTTAGTCTAAAGGAAATGACTGCTTCTCAAACAGCAGAGCGTAAAGGCATTAATAATAATCCTAATGACGACCAGATTACTAATTTGCAGAAACTTTGTGAGAACATACTACAACCTGTTAGAGACCATTATGCTTCAGTTGTTTCCGTATCAAGCGGTTTCAGAAGTGAAGAGTTATGTGTTGCAATAGGAAGTAGTGTTAATTCACAGCACGCTAAAGGGCAAGCCGCTGACTTTGAAATCTTTGGGGTTCCCAATGCTGAACTGGCAAAGTGGATAATTGATAACCTTGATTATGACCAGTTGATATTGGAATTTCACAAAGTTGATGAACCTAATTCAGGATGGATACATTGCTCGTATAAAAGTCCATCTGAAAACAGAAAGTCTACATTGAGAGCATTTAGAAATGACCAAGGTAAGACACAATACGAGGAATACAAACCCGAGTGAGCGCTTGGGCAGTTTAGTGCTGAAGACTTAAATTCTATGTATATGAAACATAGGTCGTCATAGGCGCTTGACAAACTAAACTGAATTGTATATAATGAGACACTAACTTGGAGATTAAAGAATGGCAAAAGCATTTAAATTTGTTGATGTGAATAAACAATTACTGCCTCAAACAAAAGGCAAGAATTTAAACGGTGTTCGTTTTTATTCTATTGACGGCAATAACTATCCGTCTATCACTTCAATACTATCAATCAGAAAATCAGAAGGTCTAAAAAAGTGGCGTGAGAACATCGGTGAAGCCGTTGCGAACTTTGAAATGAGACGAGCTGCAGGTAGAGGTAAAGCGACACATACTCTAGTTGAGAATTATTTAAAAGGTGAAACACCAGAAGAAAGAGGTGTATTACCATTAGGTCTGTTTAGACTTATGAAACCTTACCTTGACAACATAGACAATATACACCTGATTGAAGCGATTATGTGTAGTAAGAAACTGACCGTTGCAGGTCAAACCGATTGTGTTGCCGAGTATAGAGGTAAGTTATCTGTTATAGACTTCAAAACTGCTAACAAACAGAAGATTGAAGAGTGGGTAGACAACTACTTTTTACAATGTACTGCTTATGCGTTAATGTACGAAGAGATATACGGTAAACCGATAGAACAAATAGTCGTGCTAATTGCAGGCGAAGACGGCTCTATGCAAGAGTGGATAAAAAATCCTAAAGATTATGTCGCAGAACTAGAGAAATCTGTTGAGAAATTTTATAAATATTACCAAGAGAAAACGAAACAGACATAAACACATATAATAGCGAGAGGTGAACTTATCTGTTTGCCGCCTCTATAAAGAAGGAGCAAACTAATGCTAAAGAAATCTTTACTTGTTGTTATGTTAAGTGTGATGACAAGTTTGGTGTATGCGAGTGAACATTTGAACGGATTATTTTTTCCGTCTCATAGTCCAATACTTTGTGGTGAGTATGCTGCCGTAGAGGAGTTTATAGAGACAGAAGGTTTTAAACCTGTTCATATAGGATTTGGTAGACAAGGTGGTGAAGCGACAGGAGAACCTGTCTTTGCAGTTATACATTACAAGAAAGGTAATGAGTTGATTGCAACAATAGAAACACCAGATAGAATAGATAAATGCGTATTATATAAGATTTATGATTTTGTTATAGTACCTGATAACACAAAATAGAAAGAGTAAAAATGAAATATTTAATGGTTTTAATTATGGGACTTGTATTGAGTGCTTGTTCTATACCTAAGGATCCAAGAATATCATTTGGTAAGAAATGTTATACGATTGACGAAACGGTAGCATATTCTTATGTATGGATATATTCAAAAGAATTAGGATTAAAAGCGAACACAGAATCCTGCGACAAAATTAAAAAGAATTAATCATTGATAGTATGTTAATTAGATGGAGTGGACCTGGGTGCAACTCCCAGCACCTCCACCAATCGCAAAAAACACACAATATAGGTGTGTGCTTTTTGGGGGTGAGTGAGGATAGACACACATTGAAACCATACTGGAGATTAATAGTTGGCGAACTTAAACGCATTTTAACTGGCAATAATACATTTGCCCTTGCTGCCTAATTAAGGCAACGGAGTTTGAGTATGTACTTGGCAACAGAAACATACTCACTATAAAGAGAGGACAAAAAAATGAAGACGGTATTTCTTATAGTTGCAATGCTTATAAACATAAACGGTGATGTGGTACCAAGACAACATCCAGGGTATACTTTTGAGACCCTAGACGAGTGCCAAGCGTTTGTGGCGTTTAATTATATGCCATTGTATCAAGGACTTAAAAATCAATTGTATGCAGAAGGCGATGTTTATGATGTCGTGGAGATAGGTTGTGGTCAAGCAATTGAAGAGTTTGAGAACGATTTACCTGGTCCTCAACAACGACCCGCCCAAGGCACAGCTGCTTGACAAATAGGCATAGACCTGATATAGTATAATAATGAAGATATTTTTAATAAGTGCTATTGTAGCATTTTCATATATGTTTACTTTTTATATGGGTTATGTTTTTGCAGTAGAGATATTTGAATTACTATGTTTAAAAACTGATATAATAGGTCAAAATTTATGAACAGCAAACAATTTAGTTTAGAGATTGAGAAGTATAGAAAAGAACACCCTGGCACTTCATATATGGAGTGTATAGTAAATTATTGTGAAAGTCGGGGTATAGATACAGGTACGGTAGGTCCGTTAGTTAATAAATCATTAAAAGAGAAACTAACTATTGAGGCACAAAAACTCAATCTTGTTACCAAGACTACTGAAGGAGAACTACCTTTATAATGTATGGCGGCTTTGATGTTTTTAAAATCTGGTTGGGTGTTAAATTACATTACACAACCGATAGTTATGACTATATACAATATGCAGGTAAAGTTAATTGTAAACTAGAAACATTTACGAAGAGAAATGACAGATACTTCTTTCACAAATTATCTAAAAAGTATAACGCAGAACAAGCGCTTGATTTCTTTGTATCAAACTTTTTGTACAATGATAAAAAGTGGATTGGCGACCTTGCCAGAAGTGATGGCGAAGATATTTACCTTTCTCATAGAAAGTATAAAGACGCTTTTAGTTATAACTTTAGGAGTGAGTGTAATATTATTCGGGATTATATGGGCCATAATAACCTTACTTTTGATAATCTCTTTGCAGTTGTTGGAGGACAACATCCACCTTTCTTCAAACTTCTCTTATCCAAAAGAATTAGTTATGAAACTTTTAGCGTCTTTGAAACCCTATTGGGATTCATTAAACAATGGGATAGAGAGATTGTTGAGAAAGTAGTATGGAAAGAATATAGTAAACGAATTAAAAAGTTTTTGCCCTTTCAAAGGTTCAATAGAACTAATGCGAAATTGACTATGAAAGAGACTTTTACAGGTGCTTGACAATAGATATATTATCTGTTATGATGAGAACTTGTATAAATAATAATATTGAAATTTATATTATGATACTTACAAAAAATACAAATACGAAATACATACAAGGAGAAACTTTATGGACGCTTTTGAAAACTTAAAGAATAGTCAAAGTAATTTTGACAAGTTAACAAAACAAATAGAAGCAAACCTCAATCCTGAGGACGCTGCTAAAACCAAAAACAAATACCAAGATGACAGGCTGTGGAAACCAGAGTTAGATAAAACTGGTAACGGATATGCTGTGTTAAGATTTTTACCTGCTAGTCAAGGCGAAGAAATGCCTTGGGCAAGAGTATGGTCTCACGCTTTCCAAGGTCCTGGTGGTTGGTATATTGAGAACTCTCTAACTACACTAGGTCAGAAGGATCCTGTGTCAGAAGAGAATACTAGATTATGGAATACTGGTGTTGATAGTGATAAAGAGATTGCAAGAAAGAGAAAAAGAAAACTCTCTTATTACAGCAATGTCTATGTTGTATCAGACCCACAACATCCAGAGAACGAAGGAAAAGTTTTCTTATTTAAATTCGGTAAAAAGATTTTCAATAAGATTACAGAAGCAATGAATCCTGCGTTTGAAGATGAGAAACCATTTAACCCATTTGACTTCTGGTCAGGTGCTAACTTCAAGTTGAAGATTAGAAAGGTAGATGGATTCTGGAATTATGATAAATCTGAATTTGAGGCGCCTGGTGCTCTTAATGCTGATGACAATGTTATCAAAGAGACTTGGGCGAAACAATATCCTCTTAAGCCATTCCTTGAAGCTGCTAACTTTAAATCATATGACGATTTGAAAGAAAAATTAAATCGTGTGATTAGTGGTTCAAAGAATACCGAGACTGCTAGTGATATAGACCTCCCACCTACTACTATGCAGGCTGCACCAGCTACGGCTGCTGCTTCGGTTCAAAGTAATGAGGCGTCTAGCGGTGAAGATGATGATACATTATCTTACTTTTCAAAACTCGCAGAAGACGAATAATCTCTCTCTTTCCTACATTACTTTAAAAACAAAGGGTACCTTTCTGGTACCCTTTGTCATTTCTATATAAATATAAGTGTTATGGCAATATCACTATTAGACCCAATTGTAAAAGACGCAGGTAATAATCGTAAGTCAGGAGCTTGGTATAGAAAGGCCGTTCAATCTATCGCAAATACATCATCAGCAAGAGCATTGATGAGAAGTGGTAAATTGAATAGTAGACCTAGTCAAGGTAGACTTAATATGTTTTTCTATGACCCGAAGTTTAAAAAGACATTACCTTACTATGATACTTTTCCTTTGGTGTTGCCTTTAGACCCAATCAAAGGTGGGTTTATAGGTATGAACTTTCACTATTTGCCACCAGCAATGAGATTTACTTTGTTAAGAAGATTAGACGCTTATTTGTCAGGTGACGCTACGAAGAGAGGTACACGAATAGAAGTTAATTATGATACGGTTAAGAACATACCAATGGTCAAGCCGACATTACATAAATATTTGTATGGTCATATACGAAGTAGTTTTTTGAGAGTTGACGCACCTGAAGCGGCAATCGCTGTGTACCTACCTGTACAGCAATTCAGAAAGCAACCAGCAACAACGGTATGGAGTAGAAGTAGACGAGGAATTTAAGTGGCAAAGAGATTATGGTGGAGAGTGTTGATAGTTAAAGCTAGGATGTTTTGGGCTGATTTAAGAGGCCATCACGGACATAGATGGGACTATGAACCTGGAGACTATTATATGGGCAGAAACAAAAATACACATAGGAGGAAATAGTTATGGCGTATTCAAAACAACTGATAGACCATTATGAGAACCCAAGGAATGTAGGCAGTATGGACAAGACTAAACCTAATGTAGGTACAGGACTTGTTGGTGCTCCTGCTTGTGGTGATGTAATGAAATTGCAAATTGAAATAGAGAACGATATTATTAAAGACGCAAAGTTTAAAACATTTGGTTGTGGTAGTGCTATAGCTTCATCTTCTCTTATTACTGAAATGGTAAAAGGTAAGAGCCTAGAACAAGCAACTGAAATTAAAAATTCAGAAATTGCAGAAGAGCTTGCTTTGCCTCCAGTAAAAATACATTGTAGTGTATTGGCTGAAGACGCAATCAAAGCTGCTATTGCAGACTTTAAAAAGAAAAGAGATAAGGTAGCATAATGATAAAAAGACATAATAGACAAAGAAACACACCTTACATAATGCCTATCAAAAAAGATATAACTAGATTTTATATGAAACTAAAAAGTAAATTAAGTTTCTATGGTTGGCAAGTAAGAAGCGGTACGAAGTAATGGCGATTTTAAGAGGTGGTAAACGAATAGGCGGTATGGATATCAGAATAGGTATCCCAAGAGACCGTTCTATGGATAACATCAATAGAGACCCAAGATTTAAACAGAAGGCAGGTGCTAATCCTGCAACGACAATAGGTAGATTTCAAGCCTATGTAAACGAGGCAGAAGGTTTTGCTCGTAAGAGTAAATACTATGTTATCTTTGACTTACCTAGAGGACCACTACAAGAAGTTGGTTCAGATGGTATGGTTAAAGGTGCTGAGTTTAGAAAGTATGCAAACGAGGCTAATCTACAACGAAGAGTACAAGCATTTGTTCAATCAGTATCAATGCCTGAAAGAACAATGAAAGTTAAGAAAGTAAAACATAATGGTCCTGCACGAAACATAGTGTACGATTATGAAATGGCTGATGTCAATATGACTTTCTTAACAGACAAATATGCTAGAGAAAGAATAATGTTTGAAATGTGGCAGAAGACTAGTTTTAGTAATATGACACACAATTTTAGTTATTATGATGAGTATGTTGCACCTATAAACATTTTACAATTAGGTTCATCACCAGCAGTACAAGAAAGAGACGAAGCAACATATGGCGTAAGACTATGGGAAGCATATCCTACAAAAGTAGGTGAACTATCATATGCAGCCGAGACAAGTGAAGTACAGACATTTGAAGTTACCTTTACATATAGGTATTGGTTAAACTTTGCACTAGACCAACAGAATAAATTTCATATTGGTCAATCAGAATTTGCTCAACCAGTTATTAAACAAGGCGACCCAGGTTTCCTTGGCGGTATACTTAATAAGTTACCACCTGAATTGAGAAGAGCAGGTAGAGGCGTGCTTGAAGATTTGAAACGAAGCTTTCCAATCGGCAAGATTACTGGTGGAAGAGTTATGCCTCCATTTAAGTTTCCACCACTAAATATATAAAAATTATTAGGAGATGAAACATTATGGCATTACCGAAGATTGAAGTCCCAACATATGAGTTGACATTACCTTCAGTAGACCAACAAGTCAAATACAGACCATTTCTAGTTAAAGAAGAAAAACTATTAATGATGGCATTAGAAACAGGTGAAGACGAAGCGATGAAGAACGCTACGATTGACCTAGTCAATGCCTGTACAATGGGTAAATTAAAAGCAGAAGATTTACCTCTATTTGATGTAGAGTATTTGTTCTTAAACATAAGAGCGAAGAGTGTTGGTGAAGTTGGTAAATTTCAAGTAATCTGTCCAGAAGATAAGATTACACTTATACCAGTTGAGGTAGACCTAACTACGGTAGAGGTCCAGGTAGATGATAAACATACTAATAATGTTGTGTTAGATGAAGAAAGAAAGTTAGGATTAGTAATGAAGTATCCTACGCTAAAATCTGTCCCAATGGGCATAGATAAGGATATGAGCGCTGATAAAGTGTTTGATATGATGATAAATTGTATTGACCATATCTATGAGGGAGACAAGATTTACCCAGCGAAAGATACATCAAAGGCTGAACTAACAGACTTTTTCAATAACTTGAATACTGACCAGTTTGCATTAATCAGAAAGTTTTTTGATGAAATGCCTAGGTTGAGACACACATTAAAGGTTGTTAATCCCAAAACGAAGAAGGAGTCCGAAGTTACCTTTACAGGACTACAAGATTTTTTCGTATCTGCCTCGCCCACGAATCCCTAGAGGCCTATTACGAAACTAATTTTGCACTTATTCAACATCATAAATATTCGTTGAGTGAGTTAGAGAATATGATTCCGTGGGAACGGGATGTATATGTGGGCTTATTAGTGAAACACATTAAAGAAGAAAAAGAAAAGGCACGAAGAGAGAACGCAGGTAAAGCCGGTTCTAGTGTGCCCAAAAATATGATATAAGGAGTTTATGAAACGATTAGATATATCAGACGCAACTGCTGTGTCTATGCCGATGAAAAATTTACTTGCTATTATAGCAGCTGTTTGTGTCGGCGTGTGGGCATACTTTGGTGTCTTGGAAAGATTAACCTCATTAGAGACAAAAGCACAACTAGCAGAAAAAGATTTAGAACAGGCAACAGAAATGTTGTTGCAAGATTTAGAGAAGAATACAGAATTTAGAATTAAATGGCCACGAGGCGAAATGGGTAGTCTTCCTGCTGATAGTGAGCAATTTATGTTGATAGAGGATTTATATAAGTCAGTTGAGAAGATTGAGAAACATTTAGAGGATATGAAAAACAATAGAATTAATATTGAATTTTTGCAGAAACAGATGTCAAAAGCAAATGACGATATTGAGAAATTAAAGGATGCTGATAGAGAGCATAAGTACACAAACGGAAATAACTAGGGAGAGTTATGATAGAGACGGTAGTAGCACTATTGATGTTCGTTAACCACGAGATTAAGGAACACCGAATACAACCATCTATGTCGGAATGCCTAAAAGGCAAGAGAGTAGCCGAGAGGACCTTAAAAGAAAAAGGTTCTATTCAATATAAATGTATTAGAAGTGAGGCAGAACTGGAAGAGAACATAGACGGCACACTTACGATTAAGAAATTAATATTAAATTAGGAGAGAGATATGTTTGAAGAACAAAAGAAGTCCGCAGTAGATAAGATTAAGTGGATATGGTGGTTTCTAAAAGAAGAACTACCACAATTCTTATCAAACTGGAGAACGGTACCGAGATTAATGATGGTATTATATGGTCTAGTATTCTATGAAACTATGACTTGGTTTATGGCACTTGACGCTCCAAACAATGCACAAGCAGGTTTTGTTAGTGTAGTTGTTGGTGCTGGTGCAGCTTGGTTTGGATTATATGTGAACGGTAAATCATCTAAAATTCAAAAGAAATAGGAACACATAAATGGCTTCTGTAGCACTACAAAACACAACGGTTGAGCAACTCAATAAAATTATTGAAGTTGTAGGTAAGAAATCTTTTGCACTAGTAGACGGCATTAAGACTGCTGTAGCACCACAATTAAATCAGACAATCGCAAAAACGATAGACGACTTTCAAAAAGGTGGTCTAAAGAAACAGAATAAAGCGATTGACGATTTACAAGCACAGATGAGAAAACTAGGTGTGAGTGTAGATGACTTAACTGGTCAGTTTAATAGTACAAAAGATATACCTGCTGGTCTTAAATCTTTACAGGCTGCAATGAGATTTAGAGAAGATACTAAAGTCAAAGCAGAGGCAGAAGTAGAGACATTAAGAAAACAAGGTATTAGTGCTAGAGTACAACAGGTAGGACAAGAGTTTAAACCTATCATACTTACTCAAAAAGAAGTTGTCAAAGAACAAAAAGTTTTAGCAAAAGAACAAGACAAACTACTCAAAGAAGAGAGAACAATACAAAAAGAAGTAAAACAATTATCTAAAATATCAAACGAAAAAGAACGAATAAAAGAGAGTGTTAGACTTGCAGAAAAGTCAAAAGCACTTGAAGAGAAAAAAGAAGAGAACTTAAAGAAACAACAAGAACTACAAACTGACCAATCAGGTGTTAGAGGTGCAGGTGGTCAACAAGACCTAAACCCTATGATGTCTGGTATAGGTATGCAGTTAGAAGGTATTGTTGATAGTATCAAATCACCATTTGTAGAGATAGGCAATCTTGCTGCTGGTATAGGTAAGACATTTATGTCTTTCGGTAAAGCATTATTAACACCTATCAAATCATTGAAGTTGTTTGGTGCGTCTGTTCTTGCAACAACACTATCATTTTTACCTATCATATTAATCATACTTGCAGTTGTTGTAGCACTAACGGTTATTATGTTTAAGTTTCAAGCAATCAAAGATGGTGTTACCAAGTATGGTGGTATGTTAATAGACTACTTTAAGAACTTACCTAAAATGTTAAAAGAGAAGTGGGATGCTTTTACAGCATATATTGGTGGTATCAAAGACGCACTAAAAGAGAAGTGGGACGCACTAGTAGATAGTATCGCCTCTTTCGGTGATAGAATATGGTCTAGTATCAAAGGTGCATTTGGTAAAGTTGGTGATTACATTGCAGATATATTTAAAGGTATGTACAATGCACTTGCAAATAGTAAGATAGGTAAACTCTTTGGTATGGAACCTGTTGCATTATCTAGTGATACAGGTTCAGTAGCACCTAAACAAGATGATGGTGCTAATATACAAAATGCAACAAGTGATAAAATAAAAGAACAACAAAACGAAAATAGTATAGACGCAACAAAGAATAAGTTTGCGACAGACGATAAGAAAGTATTACAAGATGGTTCTATGGCAGGTGGTAATACTAATATCATAACCGTACAACAAAATAATCCACAAACGAATACGCAAAATGTAGGTAGTACAGGTATGATTACGCAAGGTAATGGTGACAATCCTGAAAAAGGAAGTGTGTACGAGAATATATCTAAATTTGCTTAATATTTACCTAAATCGTCTTCGGTTAGAATTTTAAATTTCCAACCTTGTAAATCACAAAAACGCTTAGCGGCACCCCATTTGGCTTTATTTTTAATATATGCCATACTCTCATTGAGATACGCTCTAGTCTTACGAGACCTAGGTTTAGGTTTGATTGTGAAGGCTTTTGGTTTTATCTCAATGAGATATTTGCCTTTCTCGGTGACAACAAAGAAGTCAGGAAAGTAATTGTGTAATTTCTTATCAATGGGATTACGATATCTTACAACGACTTCTTCACTACCCCAATGAGTAATGCTGTCGTTATTATCGCAGTATACCATAAATCTTCTTTCCCAATTAGAACGATAGACAATGCGTTTTGTATTGCCTAAATACTTGTCCTTATTCTGTGGTGTGAAACGGCCTTTATAACTTGCTGTTGGCATTATCTAGGTTTCCTGTATAAATATTAGTACAACTCATAAGGATATTTATATATGGCGTTTACAAGTAAAATAAGTCAAGTATTAAAAGGTAGAGTTAATTCTGGTGCAAATAGTGTCAAAGGTTTCATTGATGGTGCAGTAGGTAACATCAATAGTCAGATAGATAACTTTACTTCATCATTTACAGGATTGCAATCTGCTGAAGCTACGAAAGCGAAAGCGGCTAGTATACTACAATCATCACCACTAGAGATAGGTGAAGGTGGTGCAGTAAATCCTAATGAGGCATTGAAAGATAGATTTAACTTCGGTACGATATATTATCCTGAAGAGACAAGTAATTTAGACGAAGGTCATTATGTAATTATTGATGTCATACAACATAACAAAACAGCATACACTAGAAATATGAGTAGAAAGGTTAGCGACCCAGAGGCAGAAGCTGCTGGTATCGGTGAACCAACTGCTCAGGAAGCAAAAGCATTATCAAAAGCACAGGAGAGATTGAGACAACAACAATCAGGTATCAATCAAGGTGCCTCAACAACACATAGTAGAATTAGTGATAGTGTTTGTATCTATACACCAGGAGACGCAGTAAAATTTGCCTATACAGCAAACTATGAAAGTTTAGCAACAGGTCTTGCAGGACTTATGGCGTCTAGTATGGAAGCAGGTAAGTCTATGGACTTGAAAGAAGCGATTACGCAAGGTGGTGGTCAGATGTTAGAAAGAGTTTTAGGTGAGGCTGTTGTAGGTATCGCAAGTGCTTTACCTGGTGTTGGTGATATAAGAGGTGCGATAGATAAGTCTATGGGTAGAGCATTGAACCCATTTAACGAACAAGTTTTTAGAAGTGTACCATTTAGAGAATTTACATTCCCATTTGTATTTGCGCCAAAGAACAGAAAAGAAATGGAGAGTGTACAGAAGATAATTAAACTATTCAGATTTCATATGTTACCTGAATTTAGTAATAAGACAAAAGGTGCTTTCTTATCACCATCAGAATTTCAAATAACTTATATGTACCGAAACAAACAGAATAGGTACATACCACATATATCTCGTTGTGTTATGAAAAATATGGAAGTTGATTATGCAACGGAAGGTCAGTTTCATACATTTAGAGAAGACGATAAAGGAGCAGCGCCTATCACTACTACTATGACTTGCACTTTTGCAGAAACAGAAATTATGACAAAAGAAATGATAGGATTAGGATACTAATATGTCATACTTCAATCAATTCCCACTAGTACTCTATGATATGAAAGGTGACAAGAGAAAGAAACTTGTTACCGATATAATCAAAAGAGTTAAAGTCAGAAACAAAATACTAGATACAGCAAGTTTGTATCAGAAATATTTTATTGTACAAGGTGAGAGACCTGAAGATGTTGCATTTAAACACTTCGGTAAATCAGAATTACATTGGGTTATATTATTGACAAATAATATTACAGACGCATATTACGACTGGCCTATGAGTTATGCAGACTTTGAGAACTTTCTAAAAGACAAATACACAAACCCAGACGCAATACACCATTTTGAAAAGAAACAGACTAGTGGTGATACAAGCGTCCATATAGAGTGTATGAGTACAGACATAGGTGCTGTATCAATATCAAATAGAGAAGTAGAACAAAGAAAACAAGATAGTATATCAGAAATAAAATTGTTAGACCAATCATACCTATCAGCATTTTTAGAAGAATTTGATAAATTAATGGAGGAATAATATGTATAGTCAGCTCAATGCAGACGATATGAAGAAGGCAGGTGATTATACATTAAGTCCTATCGTAGTAATATCAAAGAACACATCCGACGGTTCATCAACAGCAAAGAAAGTAGACATAACAAGTCTTGTTATGGAGATACAACTATACGAAGACATAAACGAGAAATGTCTTGCAGGTCAATTAGTATGTACGGACTCTACTGGTCTACCTAATAACTTTCCTATGACAGGTAATGAACTATTACAATTTAAGTTTGGCACACCAGGTTCAACAAGATTTTATGACTTTGAGAAACACCCAATGGTCATATACAAGATAGGTCAACGAATGGTATATAATCCTAGAAGTCAGGTGTACATATTATATTTCTGTTCACAGGAAGCATTTACTAATCAGACAACAAAAGTGAGACGAAGTTTTAGTGGTGATGTATCTACAATGATAGGTGAGGTATGTAATGGTGAACTGAATATACAGAAAGATGTCTTTATTGAACCGACAAGAGGTCAAAGAAAATATGTCATACCTAGATGGAATCCATTTCACACATTAGACTTCTTCCTAAAGAACGCACAATCAAAGAGATTTAAGAACACAGGTTATAAGTTTTACGAGACAGCGACAGGTTTTAAATGTCAATCGTATGAGAGTATGTTGGCAGTAGCACCTGATACAGCGAGACCTAGTATGGCGAAGTTTGTTAATCAGGTCGCAAATACGAGAGACGCAAAAGGTGATAGAGATATATTAAAAGAAATGCAGACGATATCAGAATATAAGATATTAGAGAACTTTAACACAATGAAACTATTGGTCACAGGTGCATTATCTAGTAGAGTGTTAAAGACAGATTTATTTAACAAGACATTTAAGAACGCAGATTTTAAATACAGCGATAACTACAAGGAACTACATCATACCGAACACGATGGAAGTGGTGCGAGAGAAGATACGAAGATGACAGCACCAGTATATCCATTTAG
>CETK01027035.1_pt1 | contig 23155 bp, 21 predicted proteins | sample 361431 | NCBI WGS metagenome assembly CETK01 (sample SAMEA2622452, study PRJEB7988) | marine metagenome | biome: marine biome (ENVO:00000447); feature: surface water layer (ENVO:00002042); material: "saline water (ENVO:00002010), including plankton (ENVO:xxxxxxxx)" | depth 5 m | reverse complement strand
CCTCATCCGGTAATTGGCTTTGGAGATATACTACGGAAATGCTACAAAAAATTGATCGTGATAAAATTTGCCGTCTCGTCCAGTTAGGTAATCGGCATGAGAGGAAGAAATAAATGCTGAATAAATAAAAAAACGTGTTTTTTCATTTAAAACCGCGTTTTTCGTATATTCTTGAATTGCAATAAAAAAATACACTATGTCTTTTTCATTAAAGAATCTACCTGAACGATCTGAAAAACCTAGAACAGATGGTATAACCCTGGTATTGGACAAAGGATACAGCATACGTCAAGTAGAAGATCTAATTGATGTATGCTCGAAACATATTGACATAGTCAAACTTGGCTGGGGCACATCCTATGTAACTCAAGGATTAGAAGAAAAAATAAAGGTTTATCAAAATGCTGGAATACCTGTTTACTTTGGTGGTACTCTTTTTGAGGCATACTTGATGCGTAACCAGCTCTCGGATTATCGAAAGTTGATGGAATACTACGAAATTTCACATTTAGAGGTTTCAAACGGTACTATCTTATTATCGGACGAAAAAAAACAGGCTATCATCAAAGAATTAAGTAGCGATTATACGGTTTATTCTGAAGTGGGTAGTAAAAACCCTAATGAGATCATTCCTCCTTACAAGTGGGTGCGAACTATTCAACAGGAACTAGAAGCTGGTTCTGAAAAAGTTATCTGCGAAGCTAGAGAAAGTGGTACCGTTGGAATGTTTCGTCCTAATGGTGAAATTCGATCTGGTCTACTCGAGGAAATCACAGATCAAATACCTGCCAAATATCTACTTTTTGAGGCACCCAAAAAAGAACAGCAAGTTTGGTTTATTCGTAAATATGGGTCTAATGTAAATTTGGGAAATATCCAGCCTGAAGAAGTGATTCCTTTAGAAACCTTACGATTGGGATTACGCGGAGACACTCTCTTAGATTTTTATTCACTGGAAGAGGGTAACGAATTGGATCAAGTGATTAAAGCGAACGGAATGAACGATAATGAATAATAATCCATTATGAAAATTTTATATGCCGCCGCTGAAATCTCACCATTTGCACGCATGACCGTTACAGCGGATTTATTGCGTTTTTTACCTGCCTCTCTGCAAGATAAGGGCTTTGAAATTCGCATTTTACTTCCAAAATATGGCACGATAAATGACCGTAGAAATCGTTTACATGAAGTTATACGATTGTCTGGAATAGAAGTGGAAGTAGGAGATACTGCGGAAAGTATGAAAATTAAAGTGGCTAGTATTCCCAATGCAAAACTACAAGTTTATTTTTTAGACAATGATAAATATTTTAAAAGAAAGGGTCTTTTCAAAAACCCGAAAGACGAGAACTTCTATCCGGATAATGCCGAGCGATTAGCCTTTTACAATAAAGGGGTGCTTGAAACAGTTATGAAACTAGGTTGGGAGCCTGATATCATTCACTGTCATGACTGGCCCGCAGGTCTCATTCCACTTCTTGTTAAAACTAAGTATAAAGATGAACCTATTTTTAAAAATTCAAAGATCATCTACAATTTACATCATCCAGAAAACGATGGGACTGCCGACACGGCCAAAATCCTAGAGTTACTTGGTCTGCCCGATAATGTTGATATTGCCAAACTAACTGATCAAGGGAAAGTAGACTTATTGAAATTAGGGCTCCTATATAGTGACCATGTAGTCACTGGAAATTTCTTGAAGGACGAATTTGATGACGTATTTAACGAATTGGATGTTTCTCCTGTAAAAATTCAAGGCGCGCCTGAAGATGTGTCAATTAAATTTTCCGATTATTACAAATCCATCACGAAATAGGAATTAAAAAGAAGACTGTCATCATATGTATTTAACGGACAAATTTGTCTCAAAAATGTGGCGTATGTTTTTTATGATTGCTCTTTTTGGCATAACTGCATGTGACGAAACCAACACTATCGGTGTAGATTTTATTCAGGAGTCTGCCATTGAGATAGATACTGTACTTATCGATCAAATAGATTTTATAAGTATCGATCCTTACCTAGGTCAATTAACGTACTCCGCACTAGGATCTTTTCAAGACCCTCTTTTTGGTCAGCTAATCAGCACTCTCTATTTTAAACCGTCCATCAACGCCTCAAGTACTGATACCGTGCTAGATGATATGAGCTTTGAGTTGAAACTTCATATAATGCAAGATGAAATTTATGGGGATACCAGTTCAACCGCCGCATTTGATCTGTATCGAATTCAAAATAATTGGCATGGGCCTAGTTTTCGACAATCCACCGAAGTTAATCTAGAACTTGAACGTATTGGCGGTTTTAACGATACCGATATTGACACGAACGGTAATGTACACATAGCCCTTGGGGGGAGTTGGGATACCTTTTATCGGGAAATATTTAATATTGACGATGATAGTACTCGACTAACTAGGTATGCTGAAGAAGATTTTGGGTTGGCTATTGTACCAAAAAATATAACTAATCGAATTCGATTTGCCACCTTAAGCACCAGCCGTTTATTGGTTATTGGACAAGAAGATACTAGTTCATATGGCGTGCAAGATTGGGCCTATAAAATAGAACGGGAAACTGTTGACCCTATACCTAATCGTATGCTGCTTCACAACACCTTTGAGGAGGTGATAAAAATAGACATAAAAAATATCGGTGAGCAGTTACCAAACAATAATTTTGTTCGGGCCGAATTGGTTTTAGAAGAAGATACAACACGAGCAAGTACTAGTTTATCAGAACATGAGCAACGTTTGAATGTGCCTGGCTTTCGAATGAGCGAGGGAGATTTTATTGATTTAGCCTACCAATTTGGTTTTTCAGATGAAAATATCATTAATGGATATCCTTCAAAGGGACGCTTTCGTTTTGATATTACACGGTTACTAAACGATCAAATCTATAATAATAACCCAATTAAAAATTCTTATATATATCCATATGTTAATGCCGGCTATATAGGTTCCAATATTCTTTATAATAATAATGCCTCTTCTGATAAACGACCTCGGCTAATTATTCACTCAATTAAATCTGACGTTCAAAAGTAACTTTTAACATGCTAACAATTTCGCATACATTTACATGTATAGCTTCTTACAAGACTTTATTACTTGGTTTATTATTCCTTTTTATCAGCGCCCCTATAACCATTGCCCAAGTACAATCTACTAATTTGTATTCTAGTGGGTCGATTTACTCCGCATATGGTATTGGTTATCCTGTTGAAATTGAAACCGGTTCTGCTAAGTCGCACGGTATATTTGGTATTACAAGCGTTAATCAAGAAGTTGCCGGACTTACGAACCCTGCTTTCTGGTCACAAACATATTATACCCAGGGAGCTTCAGGGCTGGGCTTACAAAGTATCGAATTAAAAAATACCAGAACTACAGGTGTATCTACTCTGTTTGAAAAAGGATATCTTCAGTTGTTATTCCCTATTAAGTCAAGTGAGTTTGGAGTATCTATTGGTTTATATCCAGTCACTCGTTCCAATCTAAAATTAATTAGCACAGAAGAATTTTTGTCATATGGGGATACTGTTGGATACAATTCCGAACTACAACAAATAGGAGGATTGAATAAATTCGAAGTAGGTTTTGGATGGGAAGTTAACGACCAAATTTCTATTGGCTATGCCCCTTCGGTAGCATTTTTCAGTTTAAGAACATCAGAAGCCTTTTCTTTTAGTTCTTCGCTTTATTCACAGCAAATCCAAAAACTAACCATTAGCGGTGCGGCATTTTCACAGCGCCTTGGTGTTGCAGCTAGTTTTCGAAACGTGTTCAGAATACAGGATAAAATTTCAGTTGGTGCTACGGTAAATATTCCTTTCAATATGACTTTAAGACAAAATTATAGCACCGAGAAAGAAATTGAATCTGGTAGTAAAACGGTGGATTTATCCAACATATTGACCAGCAAAAAGGGGGCGATGAGACTCCCCCTAGAATATGCAGCCGGCATTGGCTATGCCCCTCATAATCGTTTTAATATTAGTGTAGAGGGACAGTTTCAGCAGTGGTCAGACTATACCAATGATCTAATTGGAAATGATGGTGCTATCATGGCTGACAGAATGCGTTTAGGTTTTGGAGCACAATTTCATCCATATAAAAAAGTACAAAATGGGTTTTTTTCCCGTTTTAAATATTCCGCTGGATTATCTTATGACAGCGGACATATAACGGTTCAAGGAAAAGAAATTAGAACGTTATGGCTTCATACTGGGTTAGGAATATTATCGCGTAGCCCTTCATCTATAGACTTAAGCTTGCGATATGGATTCAGAGGAACTACTGATGGTAACCTAATTAAAGAGAATATTTGGGCTATTGGGCTTTCAGTGAATCTTGCTGAAATCATGTTTTTACGGCCTAAATTACAATAAAAACAAGCTATTATTGACTTAACTAACGAAATCGTATCATGAAAGTTCTAGCAACCCTAATTGGGTTTTTACTGTTAACTACTTCTGAGATTAAAGCGCAAGATTGTACAGTTACCCCACCTTACGGGATGAACGAACTCGCAGCTTTTTCCATATTCCAAGACAACTACAAAAACAAAGATTTTCCGTTTGCCCTAATGTATGGTCGGTGGTTACTCTGCAGTAAAACCAAAGTATTAGAAGGATACCCTCGATTCAATTTGGCGAACCAATATCCAAAGTTCATTGAAATATACACACAGATTGGTTTAGGAGAACAAGATCCAAGCATACGTGAGGCCTATATTGATACCGCATTAAGTCTTTTTGAAGAACAATTTACTTTTTTCACCGATGAAGAAATCGACAAATATGAGCTCCATCAGGACAGGGGCCGATATCTTTTAGAAAATTATCAGAATATAGAAGGCGGCCTTGATTTGGCCTATAGTGATTTTAAAGCTATGTTTGACATGGATGTAGAAAAAACTACTCTGCTAGGAGAAGGTTATTACGTTCGTGTGGTTATTGATGACCTTGTGCGAAAGAGTGAAAAAGATATAGTCATAAATATGATAGATCAAGCAACACTTTATGCCGGTTTGGAGTTAAGCACTTATTTTGATGAAACCCTTGAATCACTATTTAATACCCCAGAAGAGCGGCTCGAATTTTGTAGTGCCAAGTTGAAAGAAAATCCAGAATCGATCGATGACCTTAAATGTGTTGCAGAAGCACAAGAAGATCTTAATATGACTGAAGAGTTCGTCCAAACTACCCTATTAATTCATAAATTGAATCCATCTTTTGTGAGCGCTTTAGCACTTGCAGAAACTGAGAAAGGTAATGCGTCATATACTATTGCAGCCGACTATTTCAAACAAGCTTTAGAAATGGCTAATAATGACAACGACAAAAAAAATATAAATCTAGAATTAGCCGATGTTTACTCAAGTACAGGACAGTTATCAATCTCCAAAGAGTATATTCGAAAGGCATTAGCAATAGATGATTCTTTTGGGCGAGCATACATTAAATTAGCCTCTATTTATGGGCAAGCTGTAAGTTCATGTACCGAGAATCGTAAACTGGAGGCAAGAGATAAGGTTGTATATTGGGTCGTTGTAGATTATTTAAATCGGGCAAAGTCGGTAGATGCTAGTGTGACTAATACTGTGAATTCTCAGTTAGCAACATATGAAGCTGTAACACCATCTACCGAAGATAAGTTCTTTACTTTAGGTTACGAACAAGGTCAAAAAGTCAGGGTAAATGGCACTTTGGATAGTTGTTACAACTGGATTAGTGAGTCTACAATAGTTCGGTAAACATTTTTTAAATGTGCTAATTAAGGTCTAAACCAATATTTTATGTCGATTTCGTTTGTAATGGGGTAAAACATTCGTATCTTTTATTACTTGCTTTTTGATTGGTGATCTATTCTGAGCCACCATTCCTATATACGCTCCTCCCTTCAGTTTAACATCCACTTACGATGAGTATATTGATGACCTTTTTTTAATGGTTTAGTTTGGAGCATTGACGTACACTGAATAATTATCAATGGCTAGAAATAAAAATAACTACAATAAAAATAACCGCAATAGAAATAAGCGGAATAAGAATCGGAATAAAAAAAATAACAGTAAGCCTAATCATGTTTTTATTCCTAAGTTTCATTGGAACCAAAATCAAGGTATTGCGGGACGCTTTGCTGGGGTTCTAGAAATTAATGAAAAAGGGTGGGGACTAATCCGAAAATTAAATCATGAATTTAGCTATCATCCTAAAGATCCTTTTTTAAAGCCTGATGAAGTTAAAGACTTAGATTTACGCCAAGGTCTTATTATAGAGGGAGAATTTGAGGAAGATTTTCAAGGTAACCGGCATGTGGCCGGCATAGACAATATTAACCACCAGAGTTTAGATGCTTGGGCAAAATGCTCCAAGTTTGAACGGCAGACTCCTATTATGCCTATAGATTGGATTCGTCTAGGTGACCGAGCACAAGATACAGAAATGCGAGTAATCGATTTAGTGGCTCCAATCGGCAAAGGACAAAGAGCCTTAATAGTTGCACCTCCCCGTACTGGAAAAACCGTTTTACTAAAACAAATAGCAGAGTCCATTGCTCATCATCACCCCGATGTGCACTTAAGTATTCTTCTGGTAGACGAGCGCCCTGAGGAAGTGACCGATTTTGTCCGGTCTTCAAATGCTGAAATTTTTGCCTCTTCCAATGATCGTAAAACTCAAAGCCATGTGCGTATCACTGAGATGACTCTAGGATATGCCAAAAGAAAGGCTGAAATGGGTCAAGATGCGGTCCTATTAATTGATTCACTAACAAGATTGGGGCGAGCTTACAATGCTATTCAAAGTAATAGCGGTCGTACATTATCCGGCGGTTTAGATATTCGAGCCCTAGAAATTCCTAAAAAAATATTTGGTTCCGCACGAAAAATTGAAGGTGGAGGTTCCTTGACTATTATTGCTACCTGTCTAGTTGAAACAAACTCGAGAATGGATGACTTAATCTTCGAAGAATTTAAGGGGACTGGAAATATGGAACTTGTATTGGATAGAGAATTGGCAAACGACCGTATTTATCCAGCCATTAACATCACTTCCTCTGGAACTAGAAACGAAGCTAAATTTATAACGGATTCCTTAGAGGAGCGAAATATGGTCCGCAGATATCTGCTAAAAAAATCTCCAAAAGAATCCATGTTAGGCCTACTTAAAGTGCTAAAAAATACAGAAAGTAATCAGGAGCTACTTAACCAAATCGCTGCGATTTCATAGGTTTTTTGTAAATATCATCACTGGTTATGACTCGCAAAAAATACATCACATTTATTAATCTGCTCAATAGATTGGGCTTTTTTATTGGTAATACTACTTAGGTTGAGTTTAACAGGTGAACCCTTCCAACCTTTCAATACAATAAATGATGACTAGTAGTTTTACTGTAGTCATGGTATCAGACCAGTGAGTCTGGCAATATTTAAAAATAGAGAATGGGTAATGCGGTCACTTTACTGAATCTTATCAATTTATGATACCATATTCTGTTAAACAACAGGAATAAGGCTATGCTACGGTCATAGAAGGGTCAATTTCAGCGGCCCACGCTTTCATTCCGCCTTTAACATTATATACATTTTCAAAGCCCTCTTGCCCTAAAAATACACATGCATTAGCGCTACGTGCACCAGCGCGACATATTATAGCATACTCGGCATCCTGATTAAGGGTATACACTCTACTTTGAAGATTAGATAATGGTATATGCTCGCCCCCATTATTGGATACCATATATTCAAAATCCTCTCTAACATCAATTAACATAAAGTGTTCGCTCTTATCGGTTAATTTCTCTTTTAATTGTTGAACTGTGATTTCTTTCATAGAATTATTCTTAATAATAAGATTAGATATAAAAATCTAAAAAGTTGGCTAAATAAACCAGTTGTTATATCATGTTTTAATATAACGTCCCAGGGTAAATGTCTCCCCTAAATATAATTTTTTTGCTTTTTGATCATTTGCTAGCATATCAGCAGAGCCTTCCATTAAAATTTTACCCTCAAACATAAGATAGGCACGATCTGTAATTGCTAAAGTTTCATGTACATTATGATCCGTAATTAGAATACCAATGTTCTGAGATTTTAAAGCGGAGACTATCTGTTGAATATCTTCAACAGCAATTGGATCAACACCTGCAAAGGGTTCGTCCAACAAAATGAAATTTGGTTTAGTCACCAATGCTCTTGCTATTTCTGTTCTCCGCCGTTCACCTCCAGATAACCTGTACCCTTGACTATCCCTGACTTTTTGTAAAGAGAATTCTTCAATCAACTCATCACAGCGCCGTTTAATTTCAAACTTATCATGACCCATGTATTGTAATACAGCAGTCAAATTTTCATAAACAGTTAAATTTCTAAATATACTCGCTTCTTGCGCTAAATATCCGACCCCTTTTCGCGCTCGTTTATACATGGGTGTCTGGGTAAGGCGCTCATCATCTAAATATATTTCTCCCTCATTCGGTGTAATTAGGCCAACCATCATGTAAAAGGTGGTAGTCTTTCCCGCACCATTAGGGCCCAATAACCCCACTATTTCTCCTTGTTCTACACGGATAGAGACCTCATCAACTACTCTACGTTTTTTATAACGCTTGACCAGCTTTTTGCCATACAGCACGTGAGCCTTACTGGATTCGCTGCTTAATGGGGTCATATATGACGCTACTCCACTCACGCAGTTGCCAATGCCTGTAAAATAGACTCGAAAATTTGCTTGCCATCTTCTTTCTCCAACAACTGTTCCATCGCTCGCTCAGGATGCGGCATCATACCCAATACATTTCTTTGTTTGTTCGTTATACCCGCTATATGATCAACAGAGCCATTAATGTTGGCTTCTGGCGTAGTTTCTCCATGAGCGTTTACATAACGAAAAAGTACTTGATCGTTGTCTTGCAACCCCTTAATCCCGTCATTATCTATATAATAGTTCCCTTCACCGTGAGAAATCGGAATCGTAAGAAGCTGATCTTTTTGCAAAGAAGACGTGTATATACTTTGAGTACTTTCTACTCGTATATGCACATCCTTGCATATAAATTTAAGTTGTTCATTATGTCTCATGGCACCAGGTACTAATCCCGCCTCTAATAATATCTGAAAACCGTTACAAATCCCCATTACTGGTCCACCTTTTTTAGCATATTTGATCAACTCTTGCATGATGGGTGAAAAGCGAGCAATAGCTCCTGAACGAAGATAATCTCCATAGGAAAATCCGCCGGGGACAATAATCATATCCAATCCAGATACATCTGTTTCTTTATGCCAAAGAAATTTCACATCTGCATTCATAACATATTTTAATGCATGATATGCATCATGATCACAATTAGAACCTGGAAATACAATTACACCAACTTTTGCCACTTTATACCTCTTTTGAAATTAGCCTTTTATTTCTGTTATCAATTCAATTTCTCTTAAAATGTAATCGCGCTTTAGACACTCTTCAAACTCTCCCTCGAAAACAGTGGCCTTGCCCTCGCTATGCACTTTTAAAGTTAGCTGTTGGGCATGACCGCGCCCACATTTCAGTGCCTTTATAAGTTGCTGAATAACTTCTTCAAAGGTGTGTTCCTCATCATTATAAAGAATAAGGCTCCAAGGTGTTTGAATCGCTTCCTCAACCTCTTCTTGGGCGAAGGTTTCTAAGTCACCCTCATTTCTTGCCTCTTTAGCGGGCCCTAGAGTATGAATTAGATGTAAATACATTAATTTCTCCTTGACTAAAATTCAAAAATAATATCAAAATCTTCCATTACTTCATTAGCCAATAGTTTAATACAAGCCATTTCTACAATTCCTCTTGCCTCTTTTTCGTTACTAGCTTGTACATCTAACTCGATAAATTTACCAATTCGAACACCCTCAATATTAGTTAATCCTAAATTTTGTAGAGCATTATGAGCGGCTTTTCCTTTTGGGTCTAGAATAGACGGGCGTAAGGTTACGCTTACTTTTGCTTTGAACATAAGTGAATAAAATTAAATGGGTCCCTTAAGGTAGGGTTTCTTGGGTTTAGCTGCTAAATGTATCCTTTAAAAAATTAGTAGTGGTATGCTCTTTTCTTGAGCTTAAATTAAATTTCTTGTGAAATTAAATCCAATATTTCACGCTCCATTTGTTTTTCGGGATTAAACCATCTTATAAATGGCCATTTCCGGAACCATGTTTCCTGCCTTTTTGCATATCTTCTAGTCTGGGTCTTTATTTTCTCAACTGCCTGCTCAAGACTTAGCTCTCCATTAAGGTGTGAAATTATTTCTGAATACCCAACGGTCTTTAGTGCCTGATTTTTTGGTGAGAAACCCCTTTCTAAGAGTCGCCTCACTTCTTCTACTAATCCTCGCTCTATCATATGATCTACGCGCTTTTCAATACGTCCATGCAAGTTCGAACGAGACCTTTTAAGGCCAAATACTAGGGTATCTTTAGGGCAAGTAGGAATAGTATTTGAATGAAAGGAACTAAAGGGCTCTCCTGTTTCATAATAAACATCCAGAGCTCTAATAATACGCTGAGGATTTAACCCCTCCATTTTCCGAGCATAGTCTGCATCAACCCGTTGGAGTTTTTCATATAATGATTTTATTCCCTCAATTCTAGCTTGCTCTTTTAATTGAGCCACGCGAGTGGGGTTGGCCTTGGGTGTCGGATCTAGGCCGATGATCAAACTACTTAAATACAAGGTGGATCCACCCACATAAATCAATGGCCTATTTGGATAATTATCGCAATGTTCAGTATACCACTGTTGAGCGCGCTCTAAAAAGGTGCCCGGTGAATCCAGATCATCCGGATCTAAGATATCTACGTTAAAATGGCGGATCTGCTTACGTTGTTCTAAACTTACCTTAGCAGTTCCGATATTCAAATAGCGGTACGACTGTCGGGCATCAACCGAAACTATACTTGTATTGAATTTTTCTGCTAAGCCAATCGATAGACTGGTTTTTCCTACCGCAGTAGGCCCTAAAAGAAAAATTTTGCGAATCGAACTCGTTATCATTACTGATCCCATACAAGACGTACAGAAACGCGATGCGTACTGCCCAGCTCAGCTCCATTACCTGCAAAGCCCATAAATCCATAGTCAATAGCAAATTTGTAGACTTCTACTCCCATCCCAAGAGTAGGGTGCATCGTCCAGCCCGAAAGGGGGTCTTGGTACAAGTCGGTAAGACCCATACGTAGCGATAGATGCTCCCTAAAGACCCCTTCTACACCAAGGCCCGGCTCTAAACTCCATGACCCAAGGTTCAGGTAATAGGCTTCTCTTCCCTCAAACATACTTAATACATCAAATGAGGTATTTATTGTCCACTCCTTGAGTAGGAAACTTCGTGCTATTCCCATGCGTAAAGATGGGCGTACATATTCATCGGATCCCTCAGGAGTCTGATCACCGAACACTTCTTCATACCCATCGAATTGATCTTGATCGACCGTCCATACCTTGCGCAATGTGGTGGCATCAATCCACTGAATACCCCATAACCATTCTTTCCAACGACCTTGCGCTCCTAAGTCTAAACTATACCCCCATGCGTTTGCAAAAGGACCTAATTTTTGTCGTATAAATTTTAAAGAACCGCCATAATAAATTGGCAAATCGCTCGGTGCTTGTTTAGATGCATAAGATAAATACCACGCCATATCAGTAGTGCTGAAACGAGTGATGTATTGCTCAATGTTGGCTTTAGGTCCGCCATTATCCCCTCGATTTGGATCCCAAGCGTCTAATGTGTTGGCAATATTATCGACCCCTTGTCGAAAAAAACTAAGGGCCAATACCCCTCGATCCAGGGACAAAGGTAATGCCAAGGATCCATAATCATTGCCCACTATCCCTCCAAAGCGTTCAGAATGCATGTACATAATTTGCACGTCCTCAACCGATCGCAAACCAGCAGGGTTCCAGTATGCTGCACTTACCCCTTGGGTAATAGCCACTTGTGCCCCACCCATACTCAGCGCTTTCGCCCCTGCACCCACTCGCAGAAATTCGCTTCCATATTTCGCGTGAAGAGATTGAGACAGAGTCTGCTTTGGAGCGCAAAACAGAAGCAAAACGGCAAAAAGCCAGCTGCCACTATTCAATATTGATGTATACAAAATGATGTGGTTTATTGTTTTTATACCTAATTAATAAAGATATAAAATGCTCAAAAGTGAATTCGTAAAAATGCACGGTAATTTGTTGCAGAGAGTACCGTATTTTCTTAGTATAAGCACATATGTTGGAAAGGGCAATCCAACCGCTAAACCGTCGAACAAATCCCTATAATTCAACTATTTATGAAATTTTCTGTATCCAGTAGCGAACTCAACAAGGGCCTCTCCACCGTAATTGGTGCCGTTCCAAATAAAGCAACCTTGCCTATTTTAGAAACAATCCTATTTAAGAGTGAAGAGGGTAGTATAAAATTAAGTGCCACCGATTTAGAAATCTCCATTATGCAGCGTGTAGAGGCAGATATTGAAGAGCCCGGTTCTATAGCAATACCTGCAAGACGGCTTCTGGAAACTCTTCGCCAACTCCCCAACATAACGGTCTTTTTTGAGGTAGACGACCGTAACAGTATTTTATTCAAAACTGATAAAGGAACCTATAAACTAGCGGGTGATAATGCCGATGACTTCCCTGAAGTACCTGACTTAATGGATGGAACCACCATTGAAGTTCATACAAAAGTTGTTCAACAAGCTATTGCTAAAACACTTTTTGCTGTGTCCAACGATGACTTACGTCCCGCGATGATGGGTGTCAATTTTCAGCTTGGCCCTAATTCCACTCAATTTGTTTCAACCGATGGCCATCGGTTGGTTAAGTACAGTACCACTGAAATGACTACCGTAAAAGAACAATCCTTTATTGTTCCTGATAAAGCGCTGGCATTAATCCAAAAGAGTATCTCCGATGAGTCAACTACCATACAAGTAAATCAAGATCATGTAAGTTTTAAATGCGGCTCTACCCAATTAATAACGCGCTTAATAAACGAACAATATCCTAATTACGAATCAGTAATTCCTCGAGACAATGATAAGTATTTGTCTATTAGCAAAGACCAAATGTTATCAACCGTTAAACGGGTTTCTATATTTTCAAGTAGTACCACCCGACAAATTCGTCTACAACTAGATACAGATAAATTGACCATTCGCGCAGAAGATTTAGACATGAGTAGTGAGGCTAAAGAAACCATTAATTGTGATTACAATAATGAATCCATGGAAATTGGTTTTAATGCTAAATACTTATCCGATGTACTACAAAATATCGATGGCGATGAAGTAAGCTTTGAGTTTTCTTCTCCAAACAAGGCAGGAATTGTAAAACCCACACAAAATGACAAAAGCGAAGAGATGTTAATGTTGGTTATGCCGGTTATGTTAAATAGCTATAGCTAGAGCTGCCATGAACCCTTTCCGCTCCTAGTACATCTATGGGCAAAATAATTACCCTAACAACTGATTTTGGGCTTCAAGACCACTACGTAAGCGCCATGAAAGCTGTCATGCTTGGTATTGCTCCTAGTGCCCGGTTTGTTGACATATCTCATGAAATACCGCCACAAGATATTATGGCGGGGGCATGGGTTATCCGGAATGCAGCTTTTCTATTTCCAAAAAAAAGTATTCATTTGGTAATAGTTGACCCCGGAGTCGGTACCGATAGAAATCCCCTTGCCCTAGAAGTAAATGACCAAATATTTGTAGGCCCAGATAACGGGATTTTTTCGCTTCTTTTTGAGAAATATAACTGCAGGGCATATAAATTAAACAACCCAAATTACTGGAGAGATATTCGCTCAAGAACCTTTCATGGCCGCGATATATTTTCGCCAATTGCGGCTCATTTAGCTACGGGTGTGGGCTTGGAAGAGCTTGGAGACCCTATTAGTGATTTAGTTAGTTACCATTGGGCTGTACCTATAGGGGATAAAGATGGTTTACAGGGGTGGGTAATTCACATAGATCGTTTTGGAAACCTAATTACTAACATATCTGAAGAGTTGATTGAAAATACTATTGGCCGTAGAAAAGTGCGTATATACGTTGGAAACACAATGATTGACCACTTGGTAAATACCTTTGAGGACGTCGCCCCGGGAGAACCTGCCGCCTTTGTTAGTAGCTCCGGAATGATGGAAATAAGCATAAATCGAGGTAACGCCGCGGAAATGTTAAGTGTAGATAAAGGCACGCAAATTTCACTAGTCTTACAAAAATAACCATTGGCCTTCTTAATATGTTTAATTTAACGGATAACTACTTATCCAGTTCAAAGGATATGACATTCGCGAAGTTAATGGCTGCGCCTCACAGACCTACTGCTGGATGATATCTATGATTTAATAAATCTATTAAACCTCAATTTTCAAATAAATACGACATCATTGGAACTTCGTGCTCCGCACAATAAATGCCTTTCTTTAGAACTCCCTGCAGAGGCTGCGCAACTAAGAACTCCATTGAACGGCTCTATTTATGCGGAAGATGAGCAGCCCTTTTCTATTAAACATAACATTGTTCAACTAGTTGAAAATAAACAATCTTTTGATACGCTTGCTCAACTTTCAAATCATATTTCCGTAACAGCACAATTATATGAGGCTCTATGGAGAAGACGCTCAATAAGTCTTCTAAGTGGTGAAGATTTTAGCCTAAATGAGGAAAAAAAACTGCTCCTAGATTGGACAAGGCCCTCAAGCGGAGAAACCATTTTAGATGTAGGTTGCTCCACCGCCTTATATGCAAGAACTTTGCAAGATTTTGAACTCGGCACACAAACGGTGGCACTGGATCTTTCTTATCCTATGCTTAAAAAAGCTCGTGAGAAAGCAGTAAACGAAAAAATTGACTTGTTTTTGTTGCAAGCCGACGCCCGTCAAATTCCTTTTTTTAATGATACTTTCGATATAGTTGCTATGGGAGGGACCTTAAACGAGGTATCCAACGCAGCTCAGGTGCTCACTGAAATACGAAGAGTATTACGAATCAATGGGCGTTTCTTCATCATGTTTTTATTGAAAAGCACCAATTGGTTAGGGCGTGTAGCCCAAGAGTCTAGTTCGCTAGCTGGCTTACATTTTTGGACTTATAAGGAATCTAAAAAAATGTTTAAAGGGGCTGGTTTTACAATAAATAGAATAGAAACAAAAGGTATTGTAGCATTCGCGTTGCTAAGCTAAGTACCAGGTCTTAGTTGTGGGTCTAACTCACAAATAAAGACTCACATTTTTTCGGGCGCGTGGATACCTAATATGCCCAACCCATTATATAAAACCCTAGCGGTTTGCCTAGCCAAAAGCACTCGGGCTTGAGCACATTCTTGTTCAACACCCATAATTCTACAATCATGATAAAATGAGGTGAAGTCGGTTGCTACTTCGTTCAAATAATTGATTAAGCGGTGGGGCTCAAAAGCATTGGCAGCACTTTCAATCGCTTTTGGTAACTTAAAAAGTGTTTTTATTAGGGCTAGCTCCGAAGCATGGCCTAATGGTTTTAGCTGGTCAAAAGTGGGGATTTTTGGAGGGATGCCATATTCTTCTTCCGCTTTCCGTAAAATACTGTGAATACGCGCATGTGCATACTGAAGATAAAATACTGGGTTCTTCTCACCAGCCTCTTTAGCTTGTCCTATGTCAAATTCCAAATGAGTATTCGGAGACCTCATTAAGAAGAAAAAACGGGTAACATCTGGTCCTACCTCGTCCATTAATTCGTCTAAGGTCACAAAATTAGCTTTCCGTGTACTCATTTTAAAGGGTTGACCTTCTTTGACTAAGGTCACAAATTGATAAACTATAACCCGTATTCGTTTTTCATCATAACCCAACGCTTGTAATGCAGATAATACATCTGGATATGTTGCGATATGATCTGCTCCAAAGACATCCACGCATTCATCGTAGCCTCTATTTAATTTGTTAGCATGATAGGCAATATCTGGAAGACGATATGTTGGCTCGCCGGTATTTTTCACCAATACAGTATCTTTTTCTTTGCCAAACTCTGTAGTTTTAAACCATGTTGCTCCATCTGCTTCATAGATCAACCGCTTTTCTTTTAGCTCCGTAAGGACTTTCTCTATCTCTCCATTCTCATACAATTTAAATTCATTAAAGAAACTATCCATATGGATATTCATCCGCTCCAAAGTCTGACTTATATCCGTAAATATGGCTTTTTGAGCTACTTTTTTGAATGATTCCCACCCTTTTCTTTTCCACTGATCGCCATATTTTTCAACTAATCCTTTAGCAATATCAATAATGTAAGCTCCCTCATACCCTCCTTCTGGTAGTTCCGCTGTTTGTCCTAATAACTGTTGGTACCGGGTTTGTACACTTTGGCCTAATACCCTCATTTGACGTCCTGCATCATTGAAATAGTACTCCCGATCAACGGATGCCCCAGTCCATTCCATTAAACGAGCAATGGTATCCCCTAATACCGCATTTCTTCCATGACCTACGGTCAAGGGGCCAGTTGGATTTGCGCTCACAAACTCTATTTGAACCCGGTGACCTTTTTTAGATTCAGTTTTACCAAATTTTAAACCCTCTTCAATTATTGCCCTTAATTTTTGATAGACATACTCCTTTGCAAACCGAAAGTTTATGAAGCCAGGCCCTGCAATTTCGATAGCTTCCAACACCTGTGGGTCTAATGGCATATCATTGAGCAGTTGCTGCGCAATAGCACGAGGGCTTTGACATAACGGCTTTGCTAGTAGCAGGGCAATATTGGTAGATAAATCGCCATGTTCGGCAATTTTAGGAGTTTCTAATTGAATCTCTGGCAGCTCAGATATATCAAGTTCCGATAAGGCTTTATCAAGTAAGTTATAGATGTAACTGTTCATTCATCAAAGATACAGTTTTCCCCTGAATGGTGTTAACACAAAAGAAAAGCACAACTACCTCCCAAACTTATGCACTATAAATCAAGCCTCTATTCTTGATTATTTAGTAAGTATACAATGAAAGCTTACTTGATAGTATGGCGTGGTTTTGGCCCAAACATTCTACTGCTGTCTTGAAAGTCATAATTTGAAACGGCATAATATTTAGTGGCCTTTGCACTGACCAAGACAGTTCAAAAAAGGCGCCACGATATTTTAATTTTTATCGCTGCTGTTCTTGGGTGCTTGATTTATACACACTGAAATGAGGCTGTTCATGATTTGCTTTTCATAATCTTATTTTTTTGTTAAAAATCAGTGCTACAATACCGCATCCAATCCGAACCTATTGGAGAACCAGGAGGTATACCCAATGCGGGGGAAGCTTGGAAAATGGTGGGTTCTTTAAAATATTGATCTATCATGAGCGCTGCTTGCCTAGCCATTGGTCGCATGAATCCTTCCATCATAGCTGCAACGGATTCTAGTTTATCGAGCACAATTGCTTTGGTAAGTGGACTAGACTGGCTTGAGGCATGCAAGGCAATCATATGACGTATCACCTCATAATTAACTACCTCCTGAATAGCTCCTTTATAGCTCTGAGATTCTTCTTTACCCCAGGTGACGGTTAGTAGAGCATCAAGAGTTTCCTGAAGACTCAAATTATTATCTCGTGCACCATATTCGACCAGTCGATTTGCTCTATCTGGGTGCAATAACAACTCTAGAGTCATATTTGCAGAAGATTGTGCAATACCCAATGCATCTAAAGATGGACCCGTCCTACCCTTGAATAATTCTCTGGTCGAAGGGAGGCCGGCAGGACGCGGGGGTATCAAATCGAGTAGCGAGGGCGGGAGGGCCAAAACCTCTGGCTCTAAAGTAGAAAGCACCGCTTGTAAGGCATTTCGTTGAGCGCTTGCGCGAACAATACCAGGATTGGGCTGATTATCACCTTTGATTTTGTAGGCATAATCCATGCCCCCAATTAACTTCACTGTACCTTCTACTTGGTATCGGTGAAAAAAATAAATGGGCACTAACACGTCCTCTAAATAAGAAGTTGGGCGGCCTATCGGTAAATTTGCCATACCAAATTGTGTAAGGGCTATGTCTCGTACCTCTAAAATATGACCCAGCTGTTCAGTGGGATCATGTCCATAATCCCATAAGTGCGCTGTTGGATGTGACCCGCCTTGTGGGCGTGCGTCATTGTCAGAAATATAATCTAATCCACTTGAATGAGCTTGCTCAAGTAGCTCATTCAACGCCTTAATTTCATCCACATTCTCTGGAAAATCCTGGTATCCATAGGCGATGGTTACTTTATCCCAAGCGCCAATCGTTGTGTCGTATGCGTCATCAAGATTTAATTCTCCATCAATAATATCCACCTTAGGATGTGGGTAATCCATAACAGATGCCCGATTGTTCGCACTTGAAGCAAAATTGTGATAAATACCTAGAGTGTGACCTACTTCGTGCGCAGAGAGCTGTCGTATTCGCGCCAAGGCCATATCCATCATCGGCGAATCAGCTAGGTTTTCCAGCAACCCCTCGCTTTCTGATTGTTCGCTAAATGGAGCCAATAACCCAGTAGCAATCATGTAATCCTGTCGCACTCGTAATGAGCCCAAAAGAACATTCCCTTTAATAATTTCGCCGCTTCGAGGATCGACCACAGACCCTCCATAAGACCACCCACGAGTGGAGCGGTGCACCCAGTTAATAACATTGTATCGGATGTCTAGAGGGTGAGCATCATTGGGCAATACTTTTACTTGAAAAGCATCCTTATACCCTATGGCCTCAAAAGCCTGGTTCCACCAACGAGCGCCATCCAACAAGGCTGATCGTACAGGCTCTGGAGTTCCGTTATCTAAATAATAGATGATTGGTTTAACAGGTTCACTCACTTCAGACGTTGGATCTTTTTTCTTTAGCCTATGCCGATTAATAAAGCGAACCGCCATATCCTGTTCAATCGGCGCGGCATAATCCATAAAGGTCGTTGGATAATAACCTGCTCTAGGATCATAGACTCTTGGGGTATAATCATCATCTGGAAGCTCAATAAATGAGTGATGTTGGCGAATGGTAATTGCCGACGGATCGGGTACCACTGATCGTACTTCACGGCCGGGGTTACTCCCGGTGAAGGTAAGCATTGTTTCGAATTCGGTGTTCTTAGGGAAGTTGAAGGTTCCTTCTGGATAAAGCGCAGAACGGCTTTTATCTAAACTGTAAGAACCTTCCCGCATTCCTCGTAACCGATTGGTAACACCATGAGCGTCTCGCATCAAAAAAGGGGTTAAATCAATTAAATATGTTCCCTTTTCTTCGGCTTCAATAGGAAAACCGTACAATACCGACGATGCAAAGGCTTCCCGAACCGACTTTTTTTCTAACTCGTTCTCTGACTGGGCTACATACCGCAGGTTAGGTTGGATAAGTAATAATTTTGACCCTCTTTTTTCGAAATATACCACTCGCTCACCGCCTTGTTGAGATCGATCCAAGCCTATATCATTAGAGCCAACTCCTGCAGCTAAATAGTTAGCGTATAAAAATTCCTGATTTAACTCGTCTACCCTTAACCAAAGTTTATCCTCATCTTCATCGAAATAATAGGTGAAAAACCCTTCTGTGGCTTCTAATTCTCCCACCTTGTCCAAGATATTTTGACCATAAATAACTCCTGTAAATAGCAGTTGAAATATCAAAAGAAATAATAGCTTTATACCGGACTTATAAACGGAAAGTTGCCTTTTTCTGGTAAATATTAGTGAGTTAGACTCAACAGTTATTGAATGATTGTTCCACATAGTCAAACGGTTTTGTATTAGGGTCAATGTAAACTTAAAGGGTTTTATTTTTCATCCTACCAAAATAGTCCTGAGCAGCATTCATCACCTTTGGAGACAATAAAATGGTCGCAGTCATTGTTGGTATAGCCATTAGTGCAAACATTCCATCAGTAAAGTTTAATACCGCATCAATGGTTGCTACAGCCCCAAAAATGATGGCTGCTGCATAAAAATAATTGAAATATTTCTGTCGGTGAGCACCCGCTAAGAAGCCTAGACATTTAGTACTATAATACGAATAGGTGAACAAAGAACTAAAAGCAAAAATTAATACGCATAGCATTAATACATACACTCCAATGGGCCCCATGGCCTCTTGAAATGCTGAGGCAGTCAAGCTTATCCCATTTACATCACCAGAGGTCCAGACACCTGTCACTAAAATAGCCAAAGCTGTCATGGTGCAGACTACTAATGTATCAATGAATGGGCCCATCATAGCCACCAAGCCCTCGCGTACCGGCTCCTTAGTTTTTGCTGCCCCGTGAGCTAAGGTCGCCGTGCCTATTCCTGCTTCGTTAGAAAAAGCAGCTCTCCGTACCCCTGTTATGATCAGCGCACCCACAGCGCCACCCATTACTGAATTTGCAGTAAACGCGTCCGTTACAATCAATATTAGATATTCCCCTAGGACATCCAAGTGTGCCAACAATATGTAGGCGACACTTCCAACATAAATTACCACCATCGCCGGCACCATTTTGGACGCTACCTTTCCAATTCGTTTAATCCCACCAAAAATGACTAGTGATACCACCGCCAAAATTATTAAACCACTAATTAAATCCGTGCTAAAATGATTATTTGGGTCACTAATTCCGTTCGGAATGAGTAAGAAATCGCGTACAATTTGGGTGACTTGGTTAGCCTGAAAAATAGGCAATGGTCCAAATAGGCCCGCCACCGCAAAAAGCACTGCCATTGGTTTCCACTTTTTCCCCAATCCTTCGATGATAATGTACATAGTACCTCCTTGCAAATGCCCCTCCGAATCATATCCTCGGTACATTACAGAAAGTGTACAAGTGAAAAACTTTGTTGCCATACCAACTATGGCGCTCACCCACATCCAAAAGACGGCGCCAGGCCCCCCAACAGCAATAGCCACGGCAACTCCACTTATATTACCCATACCTACTGTGGCAGCTAAAGCGCTCGCTAATGCTTCAAAATGACTAATGTCTCCAGGGTCATTTGGATCATCGTATTTACCACGTAAGACCTCTATGGCATGCAAAAAATATCGATAGGGGATAAATCGAGAATAAAATAAAAAGTATAGACCTCCGCCTACTAAAAGTACAACTAACGGCGTACCCCACATAAAGGATGAAAAACCCGCTAATATGCGATCAATTGTTTCCAGAACAATGTTAATTTAGTTAATGATAAGGGCTTTAAACTCGGTCTAAAAGAGGGAAATCACAAATAAAAAAGGCGATTAATTACACATTTTTGAATTGATTAAAAGTTAAGCCCAATCAAAAAAGCGTCCTAAACCATTAATTATAAACTGGACGCCTATGGCTAGAGCAATAAAATCCATCATTCTGGTAATCACCGTCATACCAGATTTCCCTATTAATTGGTTCAACCACGGTGCGATCCTAAGTAAAACAAAAGCTGACAGAGCAGTCAAAAATACAGCAACTCCATAAACCAAGTAATCCGTTAAACTGGTGGCCTGAGACCCAAACCCAATAACCATAGCAATACTACAAGGGCCCGAAAGCAGCGAGGTAAATCTTGCAAATAAAAGAGCTCTAATACTCATATTCGGTAGAAAATAAAAAAGTTTACTACCCCGCTAGCCTATTTCTGGGGTCGCTTTAATGCTCACTCGTATGCTGAACTATTACGAAATTTAAAGATACAAACTCTACATCGTGTTTCATCTATGTGAAGTTAATTTTCTTAAATTAATGCACGCCACGCTTAAGCTTCGTATGTTTAAATAACAGTGTAGTTGATAACGACTATAATCAACTATTGCAGCTCATGCGAATACAATAACTATGTTACAACACATAAATACTATCATAGAGCGTAATGTTAACCTAAGCCAGGTGCTACATGAAGTTGCCCAGATTCTTCATGCCGAATTTGAACATTTTGACTGGGTAGGCTTCTACCTCGATGATCGGAAAAAAAAGGGGTATCTGAAACTTGGTCCCTTTATCGGGCTTCCAACCGATCATGTATCTATACCTTATGGAAAAGGGATTTGCGGACAAGTAGCAGTCTCACTGCAAACATTCGTTTCTCAAGATGTGAGTGCAGAGGATAATTATATTGCCTGCAGCACCGAGGTGCAGTCGGAAATAGTAGTGCCAATACTAAAAGATGGGGTGTTTGTTGCTCAATTAGATGTAGATTCGAATACAAAGAATTCCATCACCGAAGAGCAAATTGAGCTTCTAGAAACCATCTGTGCTAAACTATCGATTCTCTTTTAAAAATATAAAATCGAGTAATAGCCCTCTAATAAGGACATCTTGGCCCATTCACTAACTGAATTTCATTAATTTCGTCGGGAATAATTACCCGGGTATGAGGCTGGTCAAACCATTCGGTATACCATTGATCTCGAATCTGGCCTCGGAGCTCTACATAAAAATACTGCTCGGTGGCTTCCTCAATTAGTACTGGATAAGCACTTGTAATAACCAGCTCCTCTAAATGACCGTCAAAGTGCCAAATCTCACTTTCATCACACAAAATAAACTCTGGCCCTGAAGGCCCTTTCATATATCCCCTGTACACATTAAAGTTATTTCGTTGAATCGTCGCATCTCGTAAAGCTCTCATTTGAGATACAATTTGCAACAAATCACTGCTCGTACTACTCTCTTGATAAGTATCTGGGCTGGTGTGCTGATACCGTCTAAAATAATTTCCCACGCGGGCTTCCACATATATTACCCATTGATCATCTCTCGATAAACTATCTCTAGCCAACGAATCTGCGGGCTCTAAGGTCCATATATTAGACTTATCAAACGACTCATAGACACGTAACCAATCAGGTTCTTCAAACCATTCTGGAATACAATATTCAAATCGAGCTGTTTGGTAAAAATCTCCGCACTCTCCTTGAATGAACCAGCGAATATTGCGCTGAGGGGATTCAATGTCGATCGCTGCTTTTTTCTCCCAAAAAAGAACGTATGTTGCCTCAATATCTTTAGCTTTTTTCATGCGCAAAGCATGATAAGGAGGAATAGGCGAACTCAAGACCACCCTAAATTCTTCCTCTTCTACCCCCAGGATCTCCTCGTATATGCCCCCCCAACCCAATGAATCTGCAATTTCTTGAGGAAAAGACCTAGGA
>CETK01158744.1_pt1 | contig 23159 bp, 19 predicted proteins | sample 361431 | NCBI WGS metagenome assembly CETK01 (sample SAMEA2622452, study PRJEB7988) | marine metagenome | biome: marine biome (ENVO:00000447); feature: surface water layer (ENVO:00002042); material: "saline water (ENVO:00002010), including plankton (ENVO:xxxxxxxx)" | depth 5 m | reverse complement strand
CTTTGAATCATACTTTGCGCAGTATGACAGCCGAATGGGTCTACTTAGTGGTGTGGATTTCGGAATCTCCATTTACACTGGAGAAAGACGTATTCAAGTGATTCTTTTTGATGAGTTACCAGTAGCTTTTTGGCATCATATGTCGGCTAACCACATGCAAGAAGATTTTCAACAGCGGTTAATCTGGGATCCTGCTCTTTATCATATCACTAAACTTGCCTTATGATCAGACGGTTACTACATATTTTTTGGGTTCTACCTTTCTACATGGGATTCATAACCATGCAACAAATCACAGTTCACCTGGGAACAGTTCAGACCTATGAACAAGGGGTAAGCATAGCGGCTGATGTGACCGATTTCGACATAAAACAAATAGCTGCCCAGAGTAACGGCTATGTGGTAATCACATTCCCACTACCCGATGGTACCCAATCTGAACGTAAGCTATCCCTTTCGATTCAAATGGCTCAAAGAATTATTGATACTCAAGTTATCCCCATTCGATATCTAGAAAGTAGTTGGCAACCAATTGTAATGATACCTATTTATGAACTCCAAAAAAGTACTTCCATTTTTAATGCCATTATTGCACTTATTGGATTCATTATCACGTTTACGGCGGCTATATTTGCATCAAAATATATTCGTAATTCTAAACCAGAAGATTCAGATATTCAGATAGAGCTAGTATAATTTCTCTCAGAAAAATTACCCATCACATATCTTGGTTACCATATGAGTACTCCTGGAACGCTGTACCTACTGCCAAATACCCTTGGTAAAACCAGTGGAAATGCCACTCATCCAGAGGAAGTCTTGGAGATCATTCGCAGTTTAGATATGCTTATTGTGGAAAATATCCAAAATGCAACTCGGTTTCTACAATGGGTAGGCAACACAATCCCTGAATTCAAAATTGAGTTTTATCCTATTAACAAAAAAACCTCTGATATTGACCTTCTTGAGTATATTAAACCTGTAAAAAAAGGTAGAGATGCTGGTGTATTATCTGAAGTAGGACTGCCAACAATAGCAGATCCAGGAGCACGTCTAGTTCAGTTAGCTCATAAATATCATATCCCAGTAAGGCCATTGGTAGGTCCTTCCTCTATATTCTTGGCACTTATGAGCTCAGGTTTTAATGGTCAACAATTTCAGTTTCACGGGTATTTACCATTGGATGATAAGGCCTGTAGCAAAAAAATACAGGAACTTGAAGGGCAATCGAAGCAGCATGATATCTCCCAAATTTTTATGGAAACACCATATCGAAATACGGCCATAATCAAACGTATTTTATCTCAATGCAATGATTTTACCCGTCTTTGCATTGCATGCGATATAAGTCTGGAAACCGAAGAAATTATCTCTAAACCTATTGGTGAGTGGAAAAAAATGCAAAAACATACTGATAATGATCTCATAAAATGGAATAAACGCCCAGTGATTTATCTTTTATATGCTCATTAGTTGAGAAATTAGCTCATGAAAATAGCACCTTAAATGCCAATATTTGCTAGATAGGCCCAAGTTTAGGTTTTCTGTAAACAACTAAAAAGAGTATCTTACCAATCATTTACAGTGCTGTTTGTCCAAATATACATGAACTCAAAGCTGCCTTTACCTTTTTTTTCTGAACATACTCTGTCAATCTGCATGACACACAAAAGTCTTTTGTGGCGTTTTACACTATTCTCTATAATGGTCGCGGTTTTTTCATTAACTAACATAAGAGTTCAAGGCAGTAATCCAGCCTTTGAACAAAATGAGAGTCGATTTTCTACCTCTTCCGATGATACATTACGCATGAATCGAATATCATTCACACCAAGAAGCGATGGTTTAGGGTATGTAATTCGCTTTCATCAATCTACCCGCGTGGATTCTTTTTCTTTGATCCAACCAGCTTCCGATTTGATCCAACTGGAGTTTTTTCACTCCAATATTGACACCCTTGGTATACAATTTCCTACCTATAATGAAGACGTTCAAGAGGTGCGACTCTACAAACTAGAGAATAGCTATGGGGTAGACATCTATCTCGGTCAACAACTACAAGTCATTAGTAATGCTTATACCGATATGCAAAGTAAAGATATATTGGTGGCATTGACCTATTCATCCACCAGAAAAGTGGAAGTATTCACACAACAATTTCTTGCCCGAAATTGGTACCTAAGTTTAAATCCAGATAATGCACTCGATGTACTAGCTCCAACAATGCCTAGCCAAGTAAACTTAGATCAAGAATATGAACAAGTTAAAGGCAAACTCCGCTTTGATACGGTCATTATTGATCCTGGACATGGAGGAGATGACCCTGGAAATATAGGCTATCGCAATATCGAAGAAAAAGATGTGGTTCTCTCCATCTCAAAAAAACTAGGGAGTTATATTGAAGAATACCTACCTGATGTGAAAGTCATTTACACCCGTGAGACCGATCGTTATGTAGATCTTGAGGAACGCGGTTCCATTGCCAACCGTGCAGAAGGCGATTTATTTATATCTATTCATGCCGATGGATGGACTTCTTCATCGGTATACGGAAGCTCGGTATTTTTCCTTGGTCTACACCGAAGCGATGCCGCGTTTGAGGTGATGAAGCGAGAAAACTCAGTATTCACAACTCATAGCCAAGAATTATTCAATTTGACCGAAGAGGATTTACTAATTTACGAACTTGCCCATTCTGGATACATAGCCACTAGCGAAAGAATTGCTTATATGATCGAAGATCAATTTAGAACACGAGCAAATCGCAAGTCAAGAGGGGTAAAACAGGCAGGTTTTGTAGTTCTTTATCAAGCATCTATGCCTGCTGTACTGATTGAGACAGGATTTTTAAGTAACCCCGCCGAACAACGATTTTTGACCAGTGATTATGGTCAGTCAATCATTGCATCAGCTATTTTTAGAGCCATTCGAGATTATAAAATAGAATATGAAAAAAACCAAAACTAATGCCTTGGTAATCGGGGTAGCTGGGGGAAGCGGATCGGGAAAGACCACCGTTGTAAACCTAATATGTGATCACTTTGGCAAGCAAAACATTCTTCGGATTGAGCATGATTTCTACTATCGAGATCTAAAGCACATGCCCTTGGCAGACCGTCTTCAGCAGAATTTTGATCACCCTGCTTCTCTAGAGACTGAATTATTAATCCGGCACTTAAAAGCATTGCTTAAGGGTTATCCAGTGCGGATACCTCAATATAATTTTGCTGAACACATACGCAATAATACCCATCTTGAAGTCCAGCCCACGCCCGTCATTATAATCGATGGAATTCTCATTTTCAGTGAACTTGAATTGCGTGAGCTCATGGATGTTAAAATATTTGTAGATACCGATGACGACGTACGCCTGCTACGACGTATTCGGCGAGATATTAGTGAACGAAAACGAGATTTAGACAGCATTCTCTTACAATACGAAACCTATGTACGACCAATGCACTTGAAATTTGTTGAACCCAGTAAACGATATTCGGATATGATCATACCTCATGGAGGAAAAAATGAGGTCGCGCAGGATATGCTTATCTCCATGATTCAGAGGCAACTAGACCTTTGCTAACTCATTTTATATGTTTATGAAGTAAGTAATTTATGAAGATTTTTTTATATGTAACTCTTTTTGCTTAAATACCTGAGCCCCTCAAGTACTAGATACGGGCGAACTACCACATTCATCTCATCCAAAGGGCGGACTAACTGTCTGTCTTCATTATTCTCAATGAGTGCTTGCGCGAACCAGTCTATTCTTCTTTGACTATGTATTGCCTCGAAAAACCAGTTCGCATCCCCTCCCGTGAGAATAATTTCTTGAGTTCTTGTAGCCCGAGCTACTTCCAGAATCATCCCTTCAATTCCAGCTATCCAAAAAGCATATTGCCCCCACCAAAGGGCATTTTGGGTATTTTTAGGTGGAAAATCGAGGGGCATGTTGTCAGACGAAGTAGGTAAATGAGGGGTTATCTGCTGCATTCCTGCCTTAACTGCCCTTAAACTAGGAGCGATTATACCTCCTTCAAAATGAGTATCTGATAAGGAATCAACCGTAACTGCGCTACCCAAATCTACCACAACCACTGGCCCCGAACAATATGCATGTACTCCATAACATGCAATCAGACGGTCCAAGCCTAAATTATGCACAGGACTATAATTAATTCTGAGATCAAGACCTTCTAAGGTGATGTGATCAATCCAAACCACATCGAAATAAAAATCCTCCCCCAATAATCTAAATAGCTCATTTAAGCGCTCTTTGGAGGGAGTATAAACTAAACTTCCAACTATATATTTAACGCCCTCGCCCAAAAATTGCTTGAAGATTCTGCTAAAAACTTCTTCACCTTCTTCCCATGATACACTCCGAACCAAGAATTCAGAGTTTTTTTCCGACCATATACCTAGCTTTAGATAGCTACTTCCAACATCCAAATATAATATACGCTCTTCTTGCTTTGATAAGCTACCATCTGTAAAAACATCATCAGCAAGCACTTGCGAAGAAGCCCGAGAAACAGTAGCTAAATGATGCTGAATATATTCTAGTGTTCGGTATGTTACCATCGTCTAAATAGTTGAGTCCTAATTAAGTCTGAGTTATCTTAATCTCAGTGATAATATACTAAACCCAAAAACAATGAACTTAGCTGATTCAATCGCCATTGTTACTGGCAGCAGCAGTGGTATTGGACAATCCTTTACAAAACAATTACTTCAAAAAGGTGCCACCGTATATGGCTTATCCCGATCATTTAATCGTATGGAAGAACACAAAAAGCAATTGGGTAATGTGGGAGTGGATTACATTCCTGTGCAAATGGACATATCAGATCATGATGCGATTAAACACTGGGTAAAACAGACCTTCTCCGACGTAAACCGCTATCCAGATATACTCATCAACAATGCTGGGCTTGGCTACTTTGACAATATTGAAAACTTATCTTTGGAAAAATTTGAGCAAATGATGCAAGTAAATGTCTCAGGTGTTTTCTATCTGACTCGCCACATTACCCCGCTCATGAAAGCTAACTCTAAGATCTGTCATATCATAAACATCGCTTCGGTCGCAGCCCTTATGGGCAATCCTAAGATATCTGTCTATAATGCTACCAAATATGCTTTAAGAGGATTAAGTGATGCCCTATTTAAAGAATTACGCTACGATGGAATCAAAGTGAGCTGCTTTTTTCCTGGATCCATCGCAACCCCCTTCTTTGATGAAATTGATGAAATAGAAGTTCACAACGGGATGATGCATCCCGACGAAGTAGCGGAAACACTCATCTTTGTACTTGAGCGATCAGACAACTTCCTAATCAATGAACTTACAATGCGTCCGCTTCAACCCAAAAAGCCATGAGTCAAGGAAATCACCCTAGACAATTGCACAACATAAATAATTCTGCGGGAACTATTGTTATAGTGCTCGCACTATGCACGTCTTTTTTCACTGCCACATGCACAGTAACTACACAAGGTCCTAGGATTGTAGAACCAGCTGTACTTCTTCCAGACTCAGTGTACATCCCTTTACTCGCCAATATTCAGCTCATTCAAGTGTGGAACAGCAGTTCAGACACTATGGCACTCGATTCTCTAAAACAAATATTATTTGAAACTTTTGGTGTAGAAGAACAACAATTTTTGGACAGTCATCGGTACTATCAAAGTGACTTTGAAGGTCAAAGAGCTAGATTGGATTCGGTAAAAATTCTCATTGAGACAGAAAAACGGTATATACAAGAGTACAAGTACAACAGCCGATGAAACACCTAGTCAATACAATAGAATTAGACTGTTTATCAAACAACCAAATAATTAACTAACTCATAACGCGGTAGCTAAGAAATTCTTCGAATACCTCTTCTATGAGTTGTTGACTAAGTAACCAGTGCAGAGCAGAATCGACTTGCTCTTTACTCCAAGGTAGCTCCCGCCGAATCTCTAAATAGTTAAGGCTCAACTTAGCCCCTAACAAATCGTACAGTTCTTGTACATCTTCCATAGTCATGACCTGTTTCCTGGATATTTGAGTTCGCTCACAATTGTCACAATGCCCACAATCCTCAGCCTTAGTTTCACCAAAATATTGGCGTATAAATACTTCTCTACAGATCATTGACTCGGCATAGAGGTGCATCCATTCTATTTTTTCCAAAGCATTTTTTTTTCTATTAAAGAACGAGCCCTCGTCTAGTGGAATACTAGCCTGCCTTGCTTCTAATAACCTTATTTTATACACTGACTCCTGAATCCGATAATGAATCCATTGATCCTCATGAGCTAAAATTTCAAGATACTCTTCAAATTTGTCAAAACTCAAACTCGACAGATCATTAAATAATTCTTTAGTCTCATCCCATTCTAAACGCAACTCTTGATGGTAGGCTTTTAAGCCAAAACAACGTAAAAACCGATCCATAAATAACTGCTTATCCAAGTCTTTTATCCCATCTATGATATCGCGCATGACCTTCGGACTGTACAAAAATTGCACCAGCAAAATACGAGATCGACTTTTTCGAAGTTCCAACAAACCCCACCGTTCAAAGGACTCTAAAATAGATGCCCAACGCTTAGCATTCCATCCACTTCTTCGGCAAAGTGCATCCACTGACACCGCTACCTGATCTAGCATTTCGGCACCGAGAGCTAGTCCCAAAGCGTCGCACAAAACTTGATATTGTTTGGTTAACTCTTTTATTGGCGGATATACCACTTCAATACGTTCTTTAGCTTTTTGTAGATGGGCTGGGTTATAAAAAAGAATGGGATAACTTATTTGTCCGTCCCTTCCAGCTCTTCCAGCCTCTTGATAATAGGCCTCTAAGCTATTAGGCGTAGTCTCATGAAATACGTACCGGCAATTGGGCTTATCGATACCCATTCCAAACGCGTTAGTGGCCGTTACCCAAGGAAGATTACCACTAATCCACTGCTGCTGGATACTTGTGCGCTTATCTGCAGATAAACCTGCATGATAAGCTTGAACCTGTATCCCGTGTCGCATCAGTCGTTCTGCCCATCGCTCGCTATTCTTGCGAGTGCTAGCATAAATTAACCCATCTCCCCGATCTTTAACTTTTTCTAGGGTACTAATCATTCGTTCAATGGTATGCTCAGTCCGAATTACCCACCAGATTAAATTTTCTCGTTTAAATGGCAGACTTATGGTCGTATGATCATGAAACCCAAGCACATGACATATATCTTTTTGAACTTCTGGGGTAGCTGTAGCTGTCAAAGCAAGCCATTGTACGTGACCAGTCTTAACTGATAAATGCTCGGCCAACTGCCTATATATTGGCCTAAACTCATGTCCCCACTCTGAAATACAATGAGCCTCATCAATGGCGATCATACTCAAAGGTAATTGTTCTAACTCCTTCTTAAACCTCACATTTGCCAATCGCTCTGGGGATAAATATAGCAGATCATACATCCCATTTCGGGCATTTACCAACCGCTGCTCAATCTCTTTAAAACCCAGTTTGGAAGTAATATATGCTGCAGATATCCCTCTATCTTGTAACTGCTTAACCTGATCTTCCATCAAAGCAACCAAAGGGCTAATAACCAGACAAAGTCCCTCAAAGCTAACTGCTGGTACTTGGTAACAAAAAGATTTTCCCGCAGCAGTAGGAAAAATAACCAAGGTTTTTTGTCCCTCGCACACCGATCGAATCGCCTGATCTTGACCAGGTCTAAACGAATCATATCCCCAATATTTCCGTAAGGATAGTAAGCATTGTTTATACCTTTGCTCACTCAGACTCATCGAATTTCTTGGATTTATTGATTTATGTACAAATTCCTTAATAATAGTCCCCCTAATACTGTTTTGGCTAAACTTAACAAGGTGTAGTTTTGCAAACTAGATTAATGGTAAATTACCTTCAAAAATATTATCAAAAGATGTATCTTCATCCAGATCAGATTCTACCATCATAGCTACTACATCTCCTACTTTCGAACAAGAAATGAAGTGTTCCTTGTTTAAGTCTGGAGTGACTAATCCTTTGTCAATGACCAATTCAACTGCCGCTTCTACCCTTCTGGCTTCGTCAACTAGCTCTAAGTGCTCAAGTAACATAGCCAAGGATAAAATAGTAGCTAAAGGGTTGGCTATATCTTTACCCGTTGCCTCTGGATAACTACCATGAATAGGCTCAAAAAGGCTACTACTTAGCCCTAATGAAGCTGAAGGTAAGAGTCCTATTGATCCTGTTATCACACTGGTTTCATCAGATATTATGTCCCCAAACATATTTTCGGTCAAAATTACATCAAATCTGGACGGCTGTTGAACCACTTGCATCGCTGCATTATCCACAAATAAATAATCCACCAAAACATCTGGATATTCAAGGGCCATTTTTTGAACCACTTCTCTCCATAGCCTTGAACTTTCAAGCACATTTGCTTTATCTACTAATGACAACAAACCCCGACGCCTCGATGCAGCCTCAAAAGCCATCTTGGCAATGCGGATAATTTCTTCTACATTATAATAGCATGTGTCAAAGGCTGCATTTCCTCCCTCTATACGTCCTTTTTCACCAAAATAGATCCCACTAGTTAGCTCTCGAAACACCACCAAGTTTGTGCCATAAATACGCTCTTGTTTTAGTGGAGACCGATCAATCAACGAATCAAACAGTCTAACAGGACGAATATTTGCATATAAGCCAAGGGCTTTACGCAATCTCAACAGACCCTGTTCTGGCCTAACTTGAGCCCTAGGATTATTATCATATTTAGGGTGACCTATGGCGCCAAAAAGCACCGCATCGGACATCATACATATATCAACGGTCTCCTTCGGCAGTGGTTCCCCTGTCTCATCAATTGCAATGGCACCCATTAGTGCATAATCCAAAGTAAATTCATGATTATATCGATTCGATACTGCCTCTAATACTTTTACAGCCTGTTTGATGACTTCGGGCCCAATCCCATCTCCAGGCACTACTGCAATCCGTTTTTTCATACTTAAAATTCGATATACTTTCGCTCAAACGCGCTAACTTTATCTATCTGACTCATTAAAAAATCAATGTCATCGTAACCGTTAAGCAGACAGGTTTTCTTGTAAGTGTTTATCTCAAAATGTTCCTGTATCCCAATCTTATTGACCCGAAGAAGCTGAGCCTCTAAATCAATCTCAAGGAGCGTCATAGGATCAAGCTGTACTACCGCTAATAGTTCTCTTAAAGTGTTTGAGGAAACTTGAACTGGTAATAAACCATTATTCAATGCATTTCCTTTAAAAATGTCAGCAAAATAACTCGATATAACCGCCCTAAACCCATAATCAACTAAGGCCCAAGCGGCATGTTCACGTGAGGAACCACAGCCAAAATTTTCTCCTGCCACCAATATGGACCCTGAATATTCAGAATCATTTAAAATAAAATTGGATTTAGGTTCACCATACTCATCAAAGCGCCAATCTTTAAACAAATGCTCCCCAAAGCCTTCTCGTGAAGTAGCCTTCAAGAATCTAGCAGGAATAATTTGATCGGTGTCCACATTTTCCTGAATCAAGGGTATGGCTGAGCTAAGTAGCTTACTGAATTTTTCCATTAGACAAATGTTTCTTGATTCAAATACTTTCTAGGGTCGACTACCTTACCCTTCACGGCAATTACTGCCGCCGTCAAAGGGCTAACCAATAAGGTGCGAGCTCCTGGCCCTTGTCGGCCTTCATAATTTCGATTCGAAGTAGATACGCAGTATTCCATTTTAGGTATTTTATCCTCATTCATCCCCAAACAAGCCGAACAACCTGGTCCTCGTAGTTCAAAACCTGCCTCAAACAAAATATCATGCAAGCCTTCGGCTTTGGCCTGAGCCTCTACTTGCTTAGAGCCCGGAACAATAATTGCCTGTACATTATCGGCTTTTTTTTTGCCTCGCACAAAATCTGCCACAATACGAAGATCATCTATTCTAGAATTGGTACAGCTTCCAATAAATACATGATCAATAGGTGTATTTAGTAAGGATTCACCGGGGTTAAAGCCCATATAGTTTAGCGATTGAAGTAAATTATCCGGTCGCTCAACTTCCTGAGTTGTTGGAATATGCTGCGTTATTCCCATTCCCATACCCGGATTGGTTCCATAGGTGATCATAGGCTCTATATCCTCGGCCTTGAATACATACTCTTTGTTAAAAACTGCATCCTTATCACTATACAAAGTAGACCAATAGTTCACAGCATCTTTCCACTGTTCACCAGAAGGAGCATAGACTCTACCCTTGATATACTCAAAAGTAGTTTCATCGGGTGCAATCATTCCTCCACGAGCTCCCATTTCTATGCTCATATTACAGATAGTCATCCTAGCTTCCATCGAAAGAGACTGAATAGCAGAGCCGGCATATTCGACAAAATGACCCGTCCCACCAGAGGTGCTTAGCTTAGAGATGATGTACAGAATAATATCCTTTGAATAAATACCTTTGCCTAATTCACCATCGATAATGATTCTCATGGTTTTTGGGCGTTGAACCAAAAGGCATTGCGAGGCCATCACCTGTTCTACCTGTGAGGTTCCAATTCCAAATGCAACAGCACCGAAGGCTCCATGAGTCGATGTATGACTGTCCCCACACACTATGGTCATACCTGGTTTAGTAATCCCCAACTCAGGACCAATCACATGTACAATTCCCTGATTTTTGTGACCAAGTCCATACAATTCAATGTCAAATTCCTTGCAATTATATGTGAGCATATCTACTTGTAAACGAGAAAGCTCATCTTTGATTGGCAAATGCTGATCTTTAGTGGGTACGTTATGATCAGCTGTAGCTACGATTCTATTTTTATCATACAATCCAATCCCTCTTTTTCGAATACCATCAAAGGCCTGAGGTGACGTAACTTCATGTATAAAATGCCGATCGATAAACAGTATTTCTTGGCCACCTTCGACCTTATCTACTATGTGGTTATTCCAGACTTTTTCAAACAATGTTTTTCCCATATCAAGTTATCTGGGGTTTCCATACAAAATTCGAATGGATAATAGGGTTTTTTACATCTAAGATGAAAATAATGTCAACAGATCCTGATCTCGTACTACTTTTATCTCATCTGCTAACTTTAAAAATTCCTCGTAATATGGTTCCATTTGTTCCCGTTCAAGCTCAAAACCTAATTTAGCAGCCCTAAATTTCAAGGCTGCCCGTCCACTTCGCGCCGTTAAAACTATACTGGATTCGTGCACTCCAACCTCTATTGGATCGATAATCTCATAGGTTTCTCTACTCTTAATAACCCCATCTTGGTGTATTCCAGAAGAATGTGAGAAAGCATTACTACCAACAATAGCCTTGTTAGGCTGCACAGGCATTCTCATTCGGGTAGAGACTAATTCACTAGCTGATTTAAGCTGACGGCTTTGAATACGAGTATCAAAATTCAGATCCTGATGTTGTCTTAAAATCATCACGACTTCTTCTAATGAGGCATTACCTGCTCGTTCGCCAATTCCATTAATAGTACATTCTACCTGAGTCGCTCCATGTTCAACCCCTGCTATAGAGTTAGCAGTTGCCAAACCCAAGTCATTATGGCAATGAGTAGAAATATGTACTTTATCAATTCTCTTAACATGCTCTTTTAAATATTTTATCTTAGCACCGTATTGCCAGGGTAGACAATATCCAGTGGTATCGGGTATATTCACTACCGTTGCACCTGCTGCAATAACAGCCTCCAATACCTTAGCTAAATACTCATTATCGGTTCGACCGGCATCTTCAGCATAGAATTCCACATCTTCAACATACCGTTTTGCATATTTCACAGCGGCCACACCTCGTTCTAAAACTTGCTCCCTGCTACTACGTAGCTTATCAAAAACATGACTATCAGAAGTACCTATTCCAGTATGTATTCGGGGTAAACTAGCGTTTTTTACCGCTTCGGCGGCTGCATCTATGTCTTTTTCAACCGCCCTCGAGAGTGCACACACCGTAGAGTTTTTGACAATACCTGATATCTTTGACACTGATTCAAAATCACCCGGAGAAGAAATTGGGAATCCTACCTCCATTATATCTACCCCTAGTTTTTCGAGAGCTAGTGCTATTTCTATTTTTTCATCTGTATTTAACTGACAACCTGGGACTTGTTCACCATCCCGGAGCGTTGTATCAAATATATATATATGCTCGTGAGCCATATTACGGGCTTTGCTTTATTAGTATTGAAACGAATATAATGGGTAATAAAGCGACTATAAAGATGTATAAAAACCGAATTCATACTATATTACAACACCCAAGACAAAATAAAGGCTTTACAATTTGTCATAAAAGCTTGTTTAGCAATACTTTATATAAAAAGAAAATATTTTTTTACTACAATGGCCAACCAGCCAAACGATTATTTATTTCAACTTATACGCTCGCTAAGTAAGGCAGAAAAACGCAGTTTCAAGATATATGCTATGCGTAATAGCTCCGAAGAAGCGAAATTCATTCAACTCTTCGACGCTATAGATAAATCCAAAAAATATAATGAGGAGCATCTTATTCAAAAGTTAGATGGGATAAAAAAAACACAACTCTCCAATCTTAAAGCTCATCTATATCGACAGCTACTCACCTCAGTACGATTGAATTACACCAATCATAACATCGATATACAACTCAGAGAACACATTGATTATGCACGCATCTTATACGACAAAGGGCTCTATAAGCAAAGCTTGAAAATACTGGATAAGGCTAAAGTAATTGCCTATGAGCATCACAGAGTTCCCCTGAACTCTGAGATTCTTGGTTTTGAAAAACTCATTGAGTCGCAATATATCACTCGAACTTTTGATCATCGCGCCGATGATTTAATTGAGCAAACCAAAAAGGTACTTCAATCTGAGCAACAATATCACCAACTATCAAATCTAGCCTTACGCCTATATAGCTTATATATTAAAACAGGTCATGTACGAAATGAAGCAGATTACCGGCGAATACACGCCTTTTTTGAGCAATCTCTGTCTACCCTTAAACCGGAAAAAATGGGATTTTATGAGCAGCATTATCTTCATGTATCTTATGCATGGTATAGCCTCATTGTTCAGGATTTTCTGTTACAATACCGTCATGCTCAAAAGTGGGTAGACCATTTTCGTCAACACCCAAATATGCTTCAAGCAGATCCAATTTGGTATCTAAAAGGAATGCATGTCCTGCTTGAAGCCTTGTTCATTGTGGGGCATTACGATCGCCATGAAGAAGAAATGAAAAAGCTAAAAGAATTTTTGGAACAACCACCCTCTCGTACTAATACCAACCTGGAAACACTGGGTTGGCAGTATTATTACACCTCACAAATAAACCATTATTTCATGAATGGTGAGTTTAAAAAGGGGATAAGCATTATCCCCGAACTTTTAGCACAGATGCAGCAGTGGAGCCATCGAATCGATTCCCATCAAATCTTGGTATTTCATTATAAAATAGCCTGCTTATATTTTGGTGCAGGTAATTTGCAAAAGACAATTGAGCATTGCGCTCATATTATTCAGTATCCAGATCCACATCTCCGAGAAGATCTGCATTGCTTTGCTCGAATTCTAACTCTTATAGCTCAGATTGAATTAGGCAACGAACAATTAGTTCAGTATCAAGTTAGAAGTACATACCGGTTTTTACGTCGCATGAATGATCTAAATTCCGTTCAAGAAGAAGTTTTACTGTTTCTTCGTAATTTGCCTCAAACTAATGAAGATCAAATAGCACGAACGTTCAAAAAACTTCACTCAAAATTGATTGATTTGCAGAAAAAACCGTACCAAAAAAGAGCGTTTTTATACTTGGACATCATATCATGGCTCGATTCAAAAATGAAAAATACGACCATACAAGAGGTTATTAGAGCTAAATTTGAACAACGCAAACTGCACTGACTCTTTTTGGCCATTCCATTTATAACCAAAGTTTATACCCTATATTTATTGCAATTTTACATAGATAGCTCGTTATTTGTGAGCAAATAATAACTAGTTTTTTGATACAAAAACGCAACATCATCGCAATTACAATTGAGGTCATCGTTCACAGACGATGAGGAAGCGTTGTTCGCATATTACTAACATAATGCACTACAAGCCTTCCTCAAAAAAAACAGGAAGGCTTTTTTTTTGATGATTAGATAATAAGTACTCTATCAAAGAGTATATAAACTTTAATAAATAGGCTTCCAGGCAAGACATCTAGCACCTCACATCATGAAAGAACTAAATAAATACTCCAAACAAATTACGCAAGATGGATCTCAACCAGCTGCACAGGCTATGCTACATGCCATAGGGTTGGATGACTCAGATTTGAATAAAGCCTTTGTGGGTATTGCAAGTACAGGTTTTGAAGGGAATCCATGCAATATGCATTTAAATGACTTGACCGTTCATGTTAAGCGTGGGGTAAAGCATGTTGGACTAAATGGACTAATTTTCAATACCATTGGTATATCAGACGGGATTTCAATGGGAACAGCTGGAATGCGTTATTCTCTTCCCTCTCGTGACTTGATTGCCGATTCTATTGAGTCGGTGATAACCGGTATGAGTTACGATTCGATGGTTGCTATTGTAGGCTGCGATAAAAATATGCCAGGAGCTTTAATGGCTATGCTGCGAGTGAACAGGCCCAGCATAATGGTATTCGGTGGTACTATTGCTCCTGGGTATCACAATGGACAAAAATTGGATGTGGTTTCTGCCTTTGAAGCATGGGGTCAAAAAGTGTCAGGGGTGATAGACGATGCTACCTTTAAAGATATTGTCAAACATGCATGTCCAGGACCAGGAGCATGCGGGGGCATGTATACAGCTAATACTATGGCCAGTGCCATTGAGGCAATGGGAATGACCTTGCCATACAATTCCTCAAATCCTGCAAATAGCACCGAAAAAATCATTGAATGCGAAGAAGCCGGTAAGAGCATGTTAAAACTACTAGAATTAGACCTAAAACCTAGAGATATTATAACTAAGAAATCACTAGAAAATGCATTTAGATTAATCACCCTATTAGGAGGCTCGACCAATGCGGTACTCCATCTCTTAGCCATCGCTCGCACTGCCGACATCGAGTTTGAACTCTCTGACATGCAGCATATCAGCGATACCACTCCCTTTGTTGCCGATCTTAAACCCAGCGGTCGTCACGTTATGGAGGATCTTCACAAAGCTGGTGGAATCCCCTCTGTATTAAAAACAATGCTAGTTGATGGCATCCTTCATGGAGAACAACAAACTATCACTGGAGCTACTTTAGCGGAAAATTTAGCTGATGTCCCCCCCTTAGATTTTAAATCTCAAAAAGTGGTATTCCCAGTAGATAAACCCATCAAAACGAACGGTCATATTCAAATACTATATGGAAACTTAGCCACAGAGGGTGCTGTAGCAAAAATAACTGGAAAAGAAGGCTTACGCTTTGCTGGTCCTGCCCGCATATTCAATTCTGAAGAAGAAGCCAACGAAGGAATCAGTTCAGGTATAGTCCAGAAGGGCGATGTAATTGTGATAAGATACGTGGGGCCAAAAGGTGGCCCTGGCATGCCTGAAATGCTTAAACCTACCTCTGCTATCATGGGTGCAGGTTTAGGAAAAGAGGTAGCCTTAATTACCGATGGACGTTTCTCGGGGGGCTCTCATGGCTTTGTGGTAGGACACATTACCCCGGAGGCACAAGTGGGCGGCGTCATAGGACTAGTCCAAGATGGAGACCTCATCCAAATAGACGCCGAAGCAAATACTTTACAGGTTCAAGTATCTGATGATGACTTAGAAAAAAGAAAAGGTACATGGCTAGCACCCCCGCTCAAAGCACGCACCGGCACTCTATATAAATATGCGCGCACCGTATCTACCGCCTCAAAAGGCTGCACGACCGACGAATTTTAATTGATTACTTATACTTTATGGCAAGCATAGATCTCCAACCAACAGAATATAAATCTCCCTCCCACCAAACTACCATCTCAGGAGCAGAAGCAATCGTCCAAGCCCTAATTCAAGAAGGAGTAGACATCGCATTTGGTTATCCCGGTGGAGCTATTATGCCCGTATATGACGCCCTCTACGACTACCAGGATCGCCTGCATCATGTCCTGGCACGACATGAACAAGGTGCTGTCCACGCCGCCCAAGGCTACTCTCGAGCTAGCGGCAAAGTTGGGGTTTGCTTAGCCACTTCTGGTCCAGGTGCCACCAACTTAATTACAGGAATCGCTGACGCACATATCGATTCTACCCCACTGGTTTGTATCACTGGACAAGTACCATCTCATCTTCTTGGCAGTGACGCATTCCAAGAAACGGATGTAATTGGTATTTCTATACCTGTAACAAAATGGAATTATCAGGTCACCAAAGCAGAAGAAATACCTTTGGCCATTGCCAAAGCCTTTTATATTGCCCACACTGGTCGCCCGGGACCGGTTCTTATTGATATTACCAAGGATGCACAGTTCCAACAACTCAACTTTGAGTACAAGCGATGCACCTCCATTCGAAGCTACCGCGAAGAACCTGTCATAGAGATGAATCAAATAGAAGCCGCAGCCAAAGCAATCAACGAAGCAAAACGACCCTATGTTTTATTTGGACATGGGATTATTTTGGCGGAGGCCGAACAAGAATTCAAAGCCTTTGTGGAACAAAGTAACTTACCGGCTGCCTGGACTATTTTAGGCTTATCTGCTATGGAAACGAGTCACCCACTCAATGTAGGCATGCTGGGAATGCATGGAAATTATGGTCCTAATTTACTAACTAATGAATGTGACGTACTCATTGCGGTAGGGATGCGATTTGATGATCGGGTAACTGGAAATCTTGATAAATATGCAAAGCAAGCTAAGGTCATCCACCTTGAAATTGACCCTGCAGAAATAAATAAAAATGTACATGCCCATATACCAGTCTTAGGCAATGCAAAAAAAACTCTTCCACTGATCACCCAAAGGCTACAGAAAAAAGATAGAAATGAGTGGCTTGAAAGATTTGCTGAGTGCGACCAACTCGAGCATGATAAAGTGATACAAGAAGAGCTAAATCCCACTAATGAGATTCTCACTATGGGCGAGGTCATTCGTATATTAAACGAAAAAACTGGGGGAGATGCTATTATTGTAACCGATGTTGGGCAGCATCAAATGGTGGCCTGTCGATATGCTGAATTTAAACAATCCAAAAGCAATATTACTTCAGGTGGACTTGGTACCATGGGATTTGGCCTTCCCGCTGCGTTAGGGGCCGCTCTAGGCGCTCCAGATCGAACTGTAGTCTGTGTGGTAGGCGATGGAGGTCTACAAATGACCATACAAGAGCTTGCTACGATATACCAAACGCAAGCTAAAGTAAAAGTACTCCTACTTAATAACGAATTCTTGGGGATGGTGCGACAATGGCAACAGCTCTTCTTTGACAAACGCTATTCTTCGACAGAAATGATTAACCCTAACTTTCAACTTTTGGCCAAAGGATTCAGAATGCATACCAATCAAGTAACTCATCGCGATCAGCTTGATCAAGCATTAACCGAATTCATCGAAACCGACGGGGCTTATTTCTTGGAAGTCATGGTAGGCAAAGAAAACAATGTTTTCCCCATGGTTCCATCGGGAAGCGGCGTAGCAGAAATAAGATTGGATTAATAAAATATAAATCATGAAAATGGAAAAACAAGAATTTACGATTACCGTTTACACCGAAAATCAAGTTGGGTTGCTTCATCGCATAACTACCATTTTTACCAAAAGAAAAATTAACCTAGAAAGCCTTACTACCTCTGAGAGTGAAATTGTAGGGATCCATCGATTCACTATCGCAGTCACGGAGTCCGAGGAACAAGTCATTAAAGTAGTCAAGCAAATTGAGAAGCAAGTCGAAGTGCTAAAGGCTGACTTTTACAAGAAAAAGGAAGTTGTTCAGCAGGAGTTGGCTTTATATAAGATTGCTACAGAAACCTTGACAAATGGGATTGAAATTGAGCGCATTGTACGAGAGCATAATGCACGTTTCTTGACAATTGAACGAAAGTTTGTAGTGATTGAAAAAGCAGGATATAAAAGGGAAACCAAAGCCTTATTTGATGAACTAGAGCCTTACGGCATAAAAGAATTTGTTCGGTCGGGAAGAATTGCCGTAGCACGTCAACAGTTCGGTCCTGGCAAGGATATTGAAGCTGTATTATTAGCTAATAGCTCCAGCATATAACACAAATTATGTACAGCTAACAATAAAACAGTATATTAATCTATGCTCACTAATTAACTATTTAAACAATTATGGCATTATTAGATTTCGGTGGAGTGGAAGAAGAAGTGGTAACACGAGAAGAGTTCCCACTAGCTAAAGCAATTAAAACTCTTAAAGATGAAACCATTGCTATTCTGGGTTATGGAGTACAAGGTCCTGGTCAAGCACTTAATTTAAAAGACAACGGATTTAACGTTATTGTTGGTCAGCGAAAGGGATCAAAAACTTGGGATAAGGCAGTAGCTGATGGCTGGGTTCCCGGAGAAACACTCTTTGAAATAGAAGAAGCCTGTAAACAAGGAACAATTCTACAGTATTTACTCTCCGATGCAGGTCAAATTTCAGTATGGCCCACAGTAAAAAAACATCTAAGCCCGGGAAAAGCTCTTTACTTTTCACATGGATTCGGAGTAACCTTCAATGAACGAACCGGCATCGTCCCTCCAGATAATGTTGACGTAATACTCGTTGCACCTAAAGGTTCTGGTACCTCCCTGCGCCGTATGTTCCAAGAGGGGCGGGGCTTAAATTCTAGCTTTGCAATCTTACAGGACAGTACCGGCTGCGCTAAGGAACGTGTATTGGCATTAGGTATAGGAGTGGGCTCAGGCTATTTGTTCCCAACTACCTTTAAAAAAGAAGTCTATTCTGATTTAACCGGAGAAAGAGGAACGCTCATGGGAGCCATTCAAGGTATTTTCGCGGCTCAGTATGAAGTGCTTCGTGCTAATGGTCACAGTCCTTCCGAAGCATTCAACGAAACTGTAGAAGAACTTACTCAATCTCTTATGCCATTGGTTGCTGAAAATGGAATGGATTGGATGTATGCCAATTGTTCTACTACTGCCCAGCGAGGAGCCTTAGATTGGTGGAAAAAATTCAAAGACGCTACTAAGCCCGTATTCGAAGACCTTTACAAGGAAGTTGCTACTGGAAATGAAGCTCAAAAATCAATTGACTCCAACAGTAAAGAGGACTACAGAGAAAAGTTAGAAATCGAACTGGCCGAACTTCGCGATTCAGAAATGTGGAAAGCGGGTAAAACAGTTCGTACTTTGCGTCCTGAATATAACTAATCAGTTCTAATCATTGAGTTCACAACACCCATCCGACATTGATATTCTTCAGCCCGAGACACCCTCTGCGAGTGTGACGATTCAGGATATTGAAGATGCAGCACATAAGCTCGAAGGTATAGCTCACCGAACTCCATTGAATTATAATGAATTATTATCCGAGCAATATCAAGCCAACATATGGCTTAAACGAGAGGATCTACAAGTTGTACGCTCCTATAAAATTAGAGGAGCGTACAACATGATCCAATCCCTACGAGAGGCTGAAACCAAAAATGGTGTAGTTTGTGCCAGTGCAGGAAACCACGCCCAAGGGGTGGCATTTGCCTGTCGTAAAAAAGGTATCAAAGGAACCATCTTCATGCCGGTCACCACACCAGATCAAAAGGTTAAGCAGGTAAATATGTTTGGCCGGGAATTTGTAGAAATCGTTTTAGACGGTGATACCTTTGATGACGCTTTTGCTCGTGCTACAGATTTTTGTGTAAAGACAAATGCAGCATTTATACCGCCCTTCGATCATCCAAAAATCATTGCTGGTCAAGGTACGGTTGGAAAAGAGCTTTGGGAAGATGCCGATTTTCTCATCGACTATATCATAGCCCCTGTTGGCGGTGGTGGCCTTTCTGCTGGAATTGGTAGTTACATTAAAGCATACTCTCCGCAAACTCAAATCATTGGCGTCGAGCCTGAAGGTGCACCGGCAATGCTCAAATCAATTCAAGCAGGAAAAGTAGTAAGACTAGACGAGATTGATAAATTTGTAGATGGAGCTGCAGTTAAAAAAGTTGGTCAGTTCACTTTCGAAATATGCTCTAAAGTTTTAGATACGATTATTACGGTACCAGAAGGTAAGGTATGCGGTACTATTCTTAATATGTATAACGAACAAGCTATAGTAGTTGAACCGGCAGGTGCACTATCTATAACCGCTCTGGACGATTGCAGAGACCAGGTCAAAGGAAAAAATGTCATATGTGTGATAAGCGGTAGCAATAATGATATTATGCGGACAGCTGAAATCAAAGAACGCTCGCTTATGTACAAAGGGCTAAAACATTATTTTACTGTGGATTTCCCCCAGAGAGCTGGCGCACTTCGTGAATTTTTGGGAAATGTACTTGGTTCTGATGACAATATCACTTACTTCGAGTATTCGAAAAAAACTAATACGGATCTAGGCCCTGCTCTTATTGGATTAGAGGTAAAAAGCAAAGAAGACATCCAACGACTAATCGACCGTATGAATGCGAAACAACTTAGTTTCGAGTACATAAACGATCATCCACAATTGTTTCGCTTTATTGCATAAACAGTAGCAAAGTACAAAATAAAAATTCCTAACTTTTCTTTGTTAGGGTAATTTTATCTAAACAATTATTTGGAACCTAGCCTTGAATAACTGCTCGAACATAGTCACGACGCGTATCAGCAATTGCAGCAATAGAGATTTCTTTCGGGCATACTGCTTCACATTCGCCAAAGTTTGAACAATCCCCAAAGCCCTCCTCTTGCATCTGTTCTACCATAGCTACAACTCGATTACTACGCTCAACATTACCCTGTGGAAGATGAGATAAGTGAGATATTTTAGCACTGGTGAAAAGTGACGCAGAAGCATTTGGACATGCTGCTACACAAGCTCCACAGCCAATACATGCGGCATAATCAAAAGCTAGATCAGCATCATTTTTTTGGATGGGTATAGCATTAGCTTCTTGGGCTGAACCTGTTTTAACCGATACATAGCCACCTGCTTCGATAATACGGTCAAATGCCGAGCGATCAACCACTAGATCTTTGATAACCGGGAAAGCGGACGCTCGAGGTGGTTCAATTGTAATATGATCTCCATCTGAGTAATTTCTCATATGTAACTGACAGCAAGCCGTTCCTTTTTTAGGCCCATGCGCTTGCCCGTTAATCACCAAATTACATGATCCACAAATACCCTCTCTACAATCATAATCAAACTCTAGTGGTTCCGTGCCATCCAATTGCAACTCTTCATTGAGCACATCCAACATTTCTAAAAAAGACATATGTTCGTTGACGGTCGATAGAGTTCTGTTTTCAAAATAGCCCCTTGCTGTTGGGCCAGTTTGTCTCCAATATCGTAAATGAATGGTCATATTAGTACTCATAACAATATCCTCTTATTTGTAACTACGTTGCTTTAGTTCAACAAATTCAAAATTTAACTCTTCTTTATGGAGTTCTTCTTCAAGAACTCCATTGCGATCTTTAAACTCCCAGGCAGATACATAGGAATAGTCTTTATCGTTACGAATGGCCTCACCTTCTTCGGTTTGGAATTCTTCTCGAAGGTGGCAACCACAAGATTCGTCTCGGTCTAGGGCGTCCATGGCCATAAGTTCTGCTAATTCGAAGAAATCTGCTACTCGACCGGCAAATTCTAAGTACTTATTGTAATTATTTTTTTCTCCAGGAACATATACATTGGTCCAAAACTCTTCACGTAAACTACGAATATCGGAGATAGCTTCTTCCAGGCCTTCCTTTGTTCGAGAAATTCCAATCTTATCCCAAACAATACGGCCAAGTGTTCGGTGAAAATCGATAATAGTTCGCTTACCATTTATATTTAGGAGTCGATCAATTGTCTCTTGTGCTTTCTTAGCAGCGGAATCAAAGGCTTCATGGTCGGTGCCATAACGTGTGCCTGGTTTTACATCAGCAAGGTAATTACCTATGGTACTTGGAAGTACAAAATACCCGTCAGATAGGCCTTGCATAAGCGCCGAAGCACCAAGGCGATTAGCTCCATGATCGGAAAAATTAGCTTCACCAGCAGCAAACAGACCTGGGATGTTGGTCATTAAGTTGTAATCCACCCAAAGGCCGCCCATTGTATAGTGTACTGCTGGGAAAATCCGCATCGGTCTAGTGTAAGGGTCCTCACCGGCGATATTGGCATACATATCGAATAGGTTTCCGTACTTCGCCGAGATCATATCCTTACCGTCACGGGCAATAGCATCTCGAAAATCTAAGTAAACGGCTAAGCCTGTTTCCCCTATCCCTAGACCTCGATCACAGACCAACTTAGCATTACGGGAGGCCACATCGCGTGGTACTAGGTTCCCAAAACTGGGATACTTTTCTTCGAGGTAATATAAGCGCTCATCCTCAGGTATATCATTTGGATGGCGATCATCTCCTTTTTTACAAGGGACCCAAACGCGCCCGTCATTACGCAGACTTTCGCTCATGAGGGTTAGTTTGGATTGATAATCTCCTGAAACAGGAATACACGTTGGGTGCACTTGTACAAAGCTAGGGTTGGCAAACAATGCACCTTTTTTATGTGCTCGCCAAGCAGCTGTCACATTAGAATTTTTAGCATTGGTAGACAAATAAAATACATTCCCATATCCACCTGTGGCTAGAATTACCGCATCAGCTTCGTGCTGGCAAATTTCGCCCGTCACTAAATTTCGAGTAATAATTCCTCGTGCCCTTCCATCAATAATGACAACCTCAAGCATTTCGTGCCGGGTATAGTACTTTATACCACCCAACTCTACCTGACGCATCATTGCCTGATACGCGCCTAAAAGTAATTGCTGTCCTGTTTGACCCCGTGCATAGAATGTTCTACTAACCTGGGCACCACCAAAGGAACGGTTAGCTAACAAACCGGAATACTCACGGGCAAAAGGAACACCCTGTGCCACCGCCTGATCGATAATATTATTGGATACTTCGGCTAGGCGATAAACATTGGCTTCGCGTGAACGATAGTCGC
>CETK01150136.1_pt1 | contig 23181 bp, 19 predicted proteins | sample 361431 | NCBI WGS metagenome assembly CETK01 (sample SAMEA2622452, study PRJEB7988) | marine metagenome | biome: marine biome (ENVO:00000447); feature: surface water layer (ENVO:00002042); material: "saline water (ENVO:00002010), including plankton (ENVO:xxxxxxxx)" | depth 5 m | reverse complement strand
TACCAAGGAAACGCTCTACCCCTGAGCTACATCGGCTTTTTGATGCCATAAATTTAATTTTATTTTGTAAATCATAATCTCTGCTTTTAATAATTTTTTTTCATTTCCCACCAGTTGTTTAAAATAGGGCCAAAGTAAAATACTATTACAGCCAGAAGAAACCCAGCAATCATGTCCACAAAATAGTGATATCGCAGATATAAGGTTGAGAAAAATAATGAAATGGCAAATGGTAAAAACAAAAACGCATAAGACTTATTGTGTTTGAAGGCAAACAGAAGAATTAAAAATATTACCCCATTATGTAAACTAGGAAAACAGTCTCGACGCGTATACTCAGAAATTTCATAATTCATTAAAAATGATAGTCTGTCTGTAATGTAGGTTCCCGATAGAGAGGTTTCAAATAAATGTGACATTGTAAATTTTGGGCCAACGGCAGGGAAAATTACATAACCTACATAGCCTATATAAAATGTTAAAATAACAGACACTAAAGTTTCGCGGAAAGCTACATTCTGTTTTTTGACATATAAATACAAGGGAAATAATAAGACATATATTAAAAAAGAACTGTAAGAGAAATACATAAAATCTGTGAGATTTGAAGTGATAAATTGTTCTAAATAAATAGCAGGTTGGACCCCAAATAAATATTTATCCCAGGCCATTAAGGTGTAATCAACATCATTTGGATTTACCAAATGAACCATATCATGCATATTGGTATATATAGAAATACAAAATGCAAAGGGTAGGGTTTCGCGGAGAAAATCAAGAATAATTTTGATCAAACGTCCAATTTTAGAAATTGTTAGAATCTTTAAATCCTTTAGTTTAATGATGCCAAGAAAAAGAAAAAAAACCACTCCGGTAATCAAAAAACGATCTACATTTGAGGCTCTAAATCCCTCGGTATTATAATAAATAATCATAAAAAAAAGCATTGGAATTAGTAAAACCAATGCCAAAAATTCCTCTAAACGTAGCTTAAAAATAAATTTAAACATGTTATTTTTTACTTAAAACAGTCATGATTGAAAAATTAGTTTCCTTTTTTATCCAAAAAATGCATATGCAGAACTTTTCTGTTAGAGTTGAAAATATTTATTAAAAATTTTAGCATTAGACAGATATCCTTCAAATTTTGCTTAATTTATAGTACAATATCCCAACTTTAAGATCCTCATTAAATCTTAAACAGTAAGTTTAAAATTACAAAATAAGTGTGAATTCAAAATTAATTTTAGATCCTTCTAAATATATTTAGACATAGAAATAAAGATTTTTTTTTTAATACTTTTTCATAATCAATACTCGTTAATCAATAGAAATTTTTATATTAATTTATTAATTTTTAAAATTTGCAGAGCTCTCTTTAATGTTCTAAATTTATAATAGTGTAGTTATGTACTTGTCATAAAATTCAATTGTTTATTATTTTTTTTTCTAGATTTTTTGCTTGGATTGTATGTTGCTAATATGTTTATTAAAATTTCCAAAAAATGTAAGTAAATTAATATATTAATTACAAAAAATTACTAAATTTGCAGCCGCTAAAACAATGTAGATACAATATAAATTATGGCTAAAGAAACTTTTGATCGATCAAAACCCCATTTGAATATTGGAACTATCGGTCACGTAGATCACGGTAAAACAACACTCACAGCTGCGATTACAAAAGTGCTTGCAGATGCAGGAATGTCAGAAGCAAGAAGCTTCGACCAAATTGATAATGCCCCTGAGGAGAAAGAACGTGGTATTACAATCAATACATCTCACGTTGAATATCAAACTGAAAACCGACACTATGCACATGTTGACTGTCCCGGTCACGCAGATTATGTTAAAAACATGGTTACTGGAGCTGCACAAATGGATGGAGCGATACTTGTGGTTGCTGCAACCGATGGACCTATGCCTCAAACTCGTGAGCACATTTTGTTGGGAAGACAGGTAGGTGTTCCAAGAATAGTAGTTTTTTTAAATAAGGCCGATATGGTAGATGATGAGGAGTTATTGGAACTAGTTGAAATGGAAGTAAGAGAGTTACTATCCTTTTACGACTATGATGGTGACAACACTCCTGTTGTTCTTGGATCCGCTCTCGGAGCGTTGAATGGAGAGCAAAAATGGGTTGATACTGTTATGAAATTGATGGACCAAGTGGATTCATGGATTGAATTGCCCAAACGTGATGTTGAAAAAGATTTTTTAATGCCTGTAGAAGACGTTTTTTCGATTACAGGTAGAGGTACCGTGGCTACTGGACGTATTGAAACAGGAGTTGCTAATACTGCTGATGAAGTCGATATCATTGGGATGGGAGCTGAAAAAATGAAGTCAACTATCACAGGTGTTGAGATGTTCAGAAAAATATTAGATAGAGGTGAAGCTGGAGATAATGTTGGTATTTTGTTAAGAGGTGTAGAAAAAACAGATATCAAAAGAGGCATGGTTATATGTAAACCTGGTTCTGTAACTCCTCATGCTAAGTTCAAAGCAGAGGTTTACATCTTGAAGAAAGAAGAAGGAGGTCGTCATACCCCTTTTCACAACAATTATCGTCCTCAGTTTTATGTTAGAACAACTGATGTTACAGGCAACATTGTTCTACCTGATGGAGTTGAGATGGTAATGCCTGGTGATAACCTAACCATAAATGTAGATTTGATTCAACCCATCGCATTGAATGTAGGTCTTAGATTTGCGATACGTGAAGGTGGAAGAACCGTTGGAGCAGGCCAGGTTACAGAGATTTTAGACTAAACTAAAAGTTTTTACTATGACCTATTAAGGTGTCCGCCTTTGGCAGACGCCTTTTGTGTCAAATAAAAACGGGTTTAGCTCAGTTGGTAGAGCACTGGTCTCCAAAACCAGGTGTCGGGAGTTCGAGCCTCTCAACCCGTGCAAAAAAACAAAGTATGTCAACCATCATTGACTACATAAGAGATTCATTCGAAGAACTTAGGAACAATGTTTCTTGGACTCCCCGAGTTGAACTCCAACGTCTGGTTATTGTTGTTTTGGTGTTTTCGGTAATTTTCTCGCTTGCCATTTGGGGAGCAGATACCGTGCTTTCCGAAGTAGTGGGATTTTATTTTCAATTGATCAACTGATATATGGCAGAAGTCGTTACAAAAAATTGGTATGTGATAAGGGCTGTAAGTGGTCAAGAAGCCAAAATCAAGGATTATATTATGAACGAGATCACTCGTTTAGGCTATTCTAATCAGGTAGAAGAAATTTTGGTGCCTATGGAAAAAGTGGTTCAAATTCGAAACGGAAAAAAAATCAATAAAGAGAAGGTTTATTTTCCCGGTTACATAATGATTAAAGCCAATTTGACTGGAGAAATTCCCCACATCATAAAATCTGTAACCAATGTTATTGGTTTTTTGGGTGAGACCAAAGGAGGAGATCCTGTCCCTTTAAGAACTGCAGAAGTAAATCGAATGTTAGGAAAAGTAGACGAATTGACCATGACCACAGAACATATTGCTATTCCTTTTAATAGAGGAGAAAATGTCAAAGTGATTGATGGACCCTTCAATGGATTCAACGGTTCCATTGAAAAGGTAAATGAGGAAAAGAGAAAACTTGAGGTAATGGTAAAAATTTTTGGTCGAAAGACCCCTCTGGAATTAAGTTACATGCAAGTAGAAAAATTATAAATGTTACTGATATAAGAAGTTTTAGCTTCCATTTGAAACTTCTACAATGTTAATTATTAAACAATGGCAAAAGAAATAGATAAAGTTCTTAAACTTCAAGTTCGTGGAGGTGCTGCGAATCCATCGCCACCGGTTGGACCCGCGCTAGGTGCCGCAGGAGTTAATATCATGGAGTTTTGTAAGCAATTCAATGCGCGAACTCAAGATAAGCCGGGTAAAGTTTTGCCGGTTGTTATTTCAGTTTTTAAAGACAAGTCATTCGAATTTGTTATTAAGACACCCCCAGCGGCCGTTCAATTAATGGAAGCAGCTAAAGCTAAAAAGGGTTCTGGTGAACCCAACAGAAACAAAGTAGCTTCGGTTACTTGGGATCAAGTAAGAACCATTGCTGAGGATAAAATGCAGGATCTAAATGCATTTACTGTAGAATCAGCTATGAAAATGGTTGCCGGTACAGCTCGTTCGATGGGATTCACTGTCAATGGAGAATTTCCTTCTAACTCATAAAAATTAGTTATGGCGAGATTATCAAAAAAACAAAAAGAAGCCAGAGCCAAAGTGGACAGTAAGTCCTTGTACTCTCTTGCAGATGCGTCTTCTTTGGTCAAAGAAGTAACCACCACTAAATTTGATGCTTCAGTAGACTTGGCCATTCGTTTGGGAGTAGATCCCAAAAAGGCTAATCAAATGGTCAGAGGAGTGGTAACACTTCCGCACGGAACCGGAAAAACGCTTAAGGTTTTAGCCTTGGTTACTCCAGATAAAGAAGCAGATGCTAAAGAGGCCGGTGCCGATTATATAGGCTTGGATGAGTATCTCCAAAAAATCAAAGATGGCTGGACAGACTTCGACGTAATTGTTACTATGCCCAGTGTGATGGGTAAATTAGGTCCCTTGGGACGGGTTTTAGGTCCCCGAGGATTAATGCCTAACCCAAAAACAGGTACAGTGACAATGGAGATCAAAAAGGCAGTCGCTGATGTTAAAGGAGGAAAAATTGATTTTAAAGTGGATAAAAATGGAATTGTTCATGCTTCAATTGGAAAAGCTTCTTTCGAATCCACAAAGATCCAAGAGAATGCTAATGAGCTATTGAAAACAATTCAAAAATTGAAACCTACTACCATCAAAGGAACTTATATTAAAAGCATTTCGATGTCAAGTACTATGAGTCCTGGAATTGGCATTGAAAATAAAATGGCTTAGCCTTAAAGTTTAAGGAATGAAAAAAGAGCAAAAAGCACAAGAAATTCGAAATTTAACCGAAGAATTATCTTCGGTTAAAAATCTTTATTTAACCGATATTGCCGGTCTAGATGCAGTCCAAACTACTGCATTGCGCAGGGCATGTTTTAAAGCAAACATCAAATTGTCTGTTGTCAAGAACACACTATTGGCTAAGGCCATGGAGGCTTCTGACAAAGACTTTGGCAATTTACATGAAACACTCAAGGGTAATACTTCATTGATGTTTTCTGAGTTAGGTAATACGCCGGCTAAATTGATCAAAGATTTTCGTAAGAAATCCGAAAAACCAATTTTGAAGGGGGCCTACATTGAAGAGTCTATTTACATTGGCGATGACCAAATTGACGCATTAGAGTCAATTAAGTCCAAAGAAGAGTTAATTGGAGAAGTAATTACAATACTTCAATCTCCAGCCAAAAATATTATCTCAGCACTTCAATCTAGTGGATCTAATATTTCAGGAATACTAAAAACATTGTCTGAGCGGTAATCGCTTTAAAAAAAAATCGAAAATTACAATTATTAAAAACATTAAAATTTAAATACAAAGATGGCAGATTTAAAAGAATTCGCAGAACAACTGGTTAATTTGACGGTAAAAGAGGTCAACGAGTTAGCCGATATTTTAAAAGATGAGTATGGGATCGAGCCTGCTGCTGCAGCTGTTGCTGTTGCTAGTGGAGCCGCTCCTGGTAGTGGAGAAACCTCTACAGAAGAAAAATCAGAATACGATGTGGTACTCACTGCTGCTGGAGGTTCAAAACTTGCAGTGGTAAAATTGGTAAAAGAATTAACTGGTCTTGGCTTGAAAGAAGCCAAAGAATTAGTTGATAATGTACCAAGCAACATTAAGGAATCAGTTTCCAAAGATGAAGCTGAAGGACTTAAAAAGTCGCTTGAAGAAGCAGGAGCTGAGGCGGAACTTAAATAGTTCATATCTCACAACAAACTAGGTTTAGGCTTTTGGACTACCAGCATGAGCCTAAACCATTTTGTGTTTCATTGCGCCCCAAAAGTTATATACCCATTTGTTGGATACTAAATAAATTAAAGTAGATGCCGAATACACAATCCTCTAGAGTCAATTTTGCTGCCGCAAAAGATTCACCTAGTTACCCAGATTTTCTTGATATTCAAATCAAATCTTTTCAAGATTTTTTCCAGTTAGAGACTAAATCTGACGAAAGAATCGAAGAAGGACTTTTCAACACCTTTAAAGAAAATTTTCCCATTACCGATACCAGAAATCAGTTTGTATTGGAATTTATCGACTATTTCGTCGACCCACCACGATACTCGATTCAAGAATGTATAGAAAGGGGTTTGACATATTCTGTTCCCCTAAAAGCAAGATTAAAATTATTTTGCACTGATCCTGAACATGAGGATTTTGAAACCATTGTACAAGACGTATTTTTGGGAACAATCCCATACATGACACCTAGTGGAACCTTTGTTATCAATGGGGCAGAGCGAATAGTGGTATCCCAATTGCATCGTTCTCCTGGAGTGTTTTTTGGACAATCTTTCCATGCAAACGGAACTAAACTCTATTCGGCAAGAGTGATACCTTTTAAGGGTTCATGGATTGAATTTGCTACCGATATCAACAGTGTTATGTATGCCTACATTGATAGAAAGAAAAAATTACCAGTAACCACATTGTTTAGGGCTATTGGATACGAAAGTGACAAGGATATTCTAGAAATTTTTGATCTTGCGGAGGAAGTAAAAGTTTCCAAAACCGGTCTAAAGAAGGTTCTTGATCGCAAGCTTGCTGCTCGTGTTTTGAAAACTTGGCATGAGGATTTCGTTGATGAGGATACCGGAGAGGTAATTTCCATCGAACGTAACGAAATTATTATTGACAGGGATACTCTTCTAGAAAAAGACCATATCGAAATGATCCTTGAAGCAGATGTAAAAACCATTTTATTGCATAAGGAAGATGCACACATGTCTGATTATGCCATCATTCATAATACATTGCAAAAAGATCCTACTAATTCTGAAAAAGAAGCAGTAGAGCACATTTATAGACAGTTGAGGAACGCAGAGCCACCCGACGAGGATACTGCACGTGGTATCATTGATAAGCTATTCTTTTCAGATCAGCGTTATAATCTTGGGGAAGTAGGTAGATACCGAATGAACAAAAAACTTAATCTTGAAGTTGAGATGGACAAGCAGATTTTGACCAAAATTGATATCATCACAATCGTCAAATATTTGATTGAGTTAATTAATTCGAAAGCAGAGATCGATGATATTGATCACCTTTCTAATAGAAGGGTAAGAACTGTTGGAGAGCAACTTTCATCTCAATTTGGCGTAGGATTGGCCAGAATGGCTAGAACCATTAGAGAACGGATGAACGTTAGAGATAACGAGGTATTTACTCCTATTGATTTAATCAATGCCAAAACACTCTCCTCAGTCATCAATACTTTTTTTGGAACTAATCAGTTGTCGCAGTTTATGGATCAAACCAATCCATTGGCTGAAATTACACACAAAAGAAGATTATCTGCATTGGGTCCTGGTGGTCTCTCCAGAGAGCGAGCAGGCTTTGAGGTACGTGATGTTCACTACACTCATTACGGAAGACTTTGTCCTATCGAAACTCCAGAAGGACCTAATATTGGATTAATCTCATCTTTGGGTGTATATGCCAAGGTAAATAATTTAGGATTTATTGAAACCCCCTATCGCAAGGTTAACGATGGAAAGATCGATCTTGAAAATACCATCTATCTTAGCGCTGAGGAGGAAGAAAATCAATTGATTGCACAGGCTAATATTCCATACAATAAAGGTGGTAAAATCACCTCTGAGAAAGTGATTGCGCGTGACCAAGCTGATTTCCCAGTAGTAAGACCAGATGAAATCAATTATACTGATGTGGCGCCCAACCAAATCGCTTCTATTTCTGCTTCTCTAATACCTTTTTTGGAGCATGATGACGCCAACCGTGCTTTGATGGGATCAAATATGATGCGTCAAGCTGTCCCCCTCTTGCGTCCCGAATCTCCCATTGTTGGAACCGGATTAGAAAGACAAGTTGCTTCTGATTCAAGGGTATTAATTAATGCCGAGGGGGATGGAATTGTCGAGTACGTGGATGCTGAAAAGATAACAATCAAGTACGATATGACGGAGGATCAAAAATTGGTGACCTTTGATGGTGATACACATACATATGAGATGATAAAGTTTAGAAAAACCAATCAAGGAACCTGTATAAACTTAAAACCTATCGTACAAAAAGGTGACCGCGTAACAAAGGGACAAGTACTCTCTGAGGGTTATGCTACCCAAAACGGTGAGCTGGCTTTGGGAAGAAATATGAAAGTGGCCTTTATGCCATGGAAAGGATACAACTTTGAGGATGCCATCGTGATTTCTGAAAAAGTTGTCCGAGAAGACATATTTACCTCTATTCATATAGATGAATATTCTATTGATGTAAGAGATACTAAACTCGGAACCGAAGAATTGACCGATGATATACCAAATATTAGTGAAGAAGCTACTAAAGATCTTGACGAAAACGGAATGATCCGAATTGGTGCAGAAGTGAATCCAGGAGATATTTTGATTGGAAAAATCACCCCCAAGGGAGAGTCCGATCCCTCACCTGAAGAAAAGCTTTTGCGGGCAATTTTTGGAGACAAGGCTGGAGACGTCAAAGATGCTTCACTCAAAGCACCACCATCTCTCAGGGGTGTAGTCATTGACAAAAAATTATTTACCCGTTCGGTCAAGGACAAAAGAAAAAGAAACCAAGACAAACAAGAACTAGAATTATTAGACGAGAAATATCAAGTTAAATTTGAAGAGTTAAAAGGTTTTTTGATCGAAAAACTTTTTAATATAGTCAATGGTAAGACATGTCAAGGGGTACAGAACGACCTTGGAGAGGAAATCCTTCCTAAAGGGAAAAAATATACCCTAAAAATGTTGACTGCAGTTGATGATTATACTCACTTAACAAAAGGGATATGGACTACTCTAGATGCTACCAATAAATTGATTGCTGATTTGATTCACAATTACAAGATCAAAGAAAATGACCTTCAAGGGTCGCTCCGGAGAGAAAAATTTACAATCAGTGTTGGAGATGAATTACCAGCTGGAGTCAAAAAATTAGCTAAAGTTTACATTGCCAAAAAGCGTAAATTGAAAGTTGGTGATAAAATGGCAGGACGCCATGGAAACAAGGGAATTGTTGCTCGAATTGTTAGAGAGGAGGAGATGCCATTCCTTGAAGACGGAACGCCAGTTGATATAGTATTGAACCCATTAGGAGTTCCCTCGAGAATGAATATTGGTCAGATATACGAAACAGTTCTCGGATGGGCTGGACTCGATCTTGGTCAAAAATATGCTACACCAATCTTTGATGGAGCCACCATCGAACAGATCAATGAGTTGACCGACAGTGCAGGTATCCCACGTTATGGTCATACATACCTATTCGATGGAGGAACAGGAGAACGTTTTGATCAACCTGCTACCGTAGGGGTGATTTATATGTTGAAACTTGGACATATGGTTGATGATAAAATGCACTCCAGATCCATTGGACCTTACTCTTTGATCACACAACAACCCCTGGGAGGTAAAGCCCAATTTGGAGGTCAACGATTTGGTGAAATGGAAGTTTGGGCCCTGGAAGCATACGGAGCCTCCAGTACTTTACAAGAAATATTAACTGTTAAGTCAGACGATGTTATTGGTAGAGCCAAAACCTATGAATCAATTGTAAAAGGTGAAACCTTGCCAGAACCAGGATTACCTGAGTCTTTCAATGTATTAATGCATGAGCTGAAAGGATTAGGATTAGACATCAGATTAGAGGAATAATTAAAATTTTGCTATTAAGTTATGCTTAGAAATAACGAAATCATTACCCAAAAGAAATTCAATAAAATAACCATAGGTTTATCCTCTCCCGAGGTAATCTTAAGTAGTTCCAGAGGTGAAGTACTTAAGCCTGAAACGATCAATTACCGAACCCACAAACCCGAACGTGACGGTCTGTTTTGTGAGCGAATTTTCGGTCCTGTCAAGGACTTCGAGTGTGCTTGTGGTAAATACAAACGTATCAGATATAAGGGCATCGTTTGTGACCGTTGTGGGGTAGAAGTAACCGAGAAAAAGGTAAGGCGTGACCGTGTAGGACACATCAATTTGGTTGTTCCTGTAGCTCACATATGGTATTTTAGATCACTCCCTAATAAGATAGGATATCTTTTGGGTTTGCCGTCCAAGAAATTGGATATGATTATTTATTACGAACGCTATGTCGTAATTCAGCCAGGTAATACTAAAAATGAGGAAGGTGAGCCTGTCCAAAAGATGGATTTTCTAACCGAGGAGGAGTACCTAAATATTATTGAACAATTACCACCTGAAAATCAATTTCTTGAAGACAATGATCCTGAAAAATTCATCGCCAAAATGGGTGCTGAGTGTCTGATTGAGTTGTTGTCTAGAATTGATTTGGAAGCTCTTTCTTATCAGTTGCGCCACAAAGCTAATAATGAAACTTCTAAGCAAAGAAAAACTGAAGCTCTCAAAAGGTTACAAGTAGTTGAGGCTTTTAAAGATGCTAACGAAAACAGGGAAAACCTTCCCGAGTGGATGGTCATGAAGGTGATTCCTGTGATTCCTCCTGAGTTGAGACCTCTTGTTCCCTTAGATGGGGGACGCTTTGCCACTTCGGATTTGAATGATTTATACCGACGTGTTATTATCAGAAATAATCGTCTTAAGCGACTTGTAGAGATTAAAGCACCAGAGGTTATATTGAGAAATGAAAAGCGAATGCTTCAGGAATCTGTAGATTCGTTGTTTGATAACACCCGAAAATCATCAGCTGTCAAAACAGATTCCAACCGTCCACTAAAATCACTTTCAGATTCGTTGAAAGGAAAGCAAGGGCGTTTTCGTCAAAACTTATTAGGTAAAAGGGTAGATTATTCGGCACGATCAGTAATTGTTGTTGGACCTGAATTAAAGCTTTTTGAATGTGGATTGCCAAAAGGAATGGCAGCAGAGCTTTATAAGCCTTTCATTATAAGGAAACTGATTGAAAGAGGGATTGTTAAAACTGTAAAATCTGCAAAAAAAATTATCGATCGTAAGGAACCTGTCGTTTGGGATATACTTGAAAATGTTCTAAAGGGTCACCCTGTTTTATTGAACCGTGCCCCCACTTTACACCGTTTAGGTATTCAGGCTTTCCAACCCAAGTTGATCGAGGGAAAAGCTATTCAGTTACACCCACTTGTATGTACTGCATTTAACGCCGATTTCGACGGTGATCAAATGGCCGTTCACTTGCCCTTGGGACCTGAAGCTATTCTTGAAGCTCAACTTTTGATGTTGGCCTCCCACAATATTCTAAATCCTGCTAATGGTTCTCCCATCACAGTTCCTTCTCAGGATATGGTTTTGGGATTATATTATATGACCAAGGCTAGAAAATCAACTCCAGAAACTCTTGTTGTGGGAGAAGGTTTGACTTTTTACTCTGTTGAGGAAGTTCATATTGCTTACAATGAAAAGCGTGTGGATCTTAATGCGATGGTCAAAATTAGAGCGAAGGATTTTAATACGGATGGCGAGTTGGTATATCAAATTATCGAATCAACCGTAGGACGTATTTTATTTAATGAAGTTGTTCCTGAAAACGCAGGCTATTTCAATGAAGTATTGACTAAGAAGAACCTCAGGGAGATTATCGGCAAAATTTTAAAAGTCACCAGTGTACCTGAAACCGCAGATTTCTTGGACAAGATCAAGAATATGGGTTATGGATTTGCTTTTAAGGGAGGTTTGTCTTTCAGTCTAGGAGACATTATCATCCCTAAAGAAAAAATCGAAATGATTGAAAATGCTAACGCCCAAGTGGATGGTATTTCAGGAAACTATAGTATGGGATTGATAACCAACAATGAACGATACAACCAAGTCATCGATGTATGGACCTCTACCAATGCTAAGTTGACTGAGTTGGCTATGAAACGTATCAGTGAAGATCAACAAGGTTTCAACTCTGTATACATGATGTTGGATTCGGGAGCCAGAGGTTCCAAAGAACAAATCCGTCAATTGACAGGTATGCGTGGATTGATGGCAAAACCCAAAAAATCGAATGTCGGTGGAGGAGAAATTATTGAAAATCCAATCCTTTCGAACTTTAAAGAAGGCTTGTCTATCCTGGAATATTTTATTTCCACCCACGGGGCGCGAAAAGGTTTGGCAGATACTGCACTAAAAACTGCTGATGCAGGATACTTGACGCGAAGATTAGTAGACGTTTCTCAGGATGTAATAGTCAATATTGAAGATTGCGGGACCCTCAGGGGAATAAATGTAGAGCCTTTAAAGAAAAATGAGGAAATTGTGGAACCATTAGGCGAACGTATACTTGGACGTGTCAGCTTACATCCTGTTATTGATCCACGTACCGACGAAGTGTTAGTCAAAGCAGGGGAACAGATTACAGAAGCCATCGTTAAACTTATTGAAAATGCACCTATCAACGCCGTAGAAGTGCGATCTCCTTTGACCTGCGAGGCCCATAAAGGTATTTGTGTAAAGTGTTATGGTAGAAACCTTTCTACGGGTAAAATGGTTCAAAAAGGTGAGGCGGTAGGTGTTGTTGCTGCCCAATCAATCGGAGAACCTGGAACTCAATTGACTTTGAGAACCTTCCACGTTGGTGGAGTAGCAGGAAATATCTCTGAAGAAAATCGATTGGTGGCTAAGTTTGATGGAATCGCAGAAATTGAAGATCTGAAAACTGTTAAAGGTCAGGATGCAGAAGGAAACGAAGCAAATATTGTCATTTCAAGAACTGCCGAATTAAAGTTGGTTGATGGTAATACTAAGAATATACTCAATATACACAATATTCCATACGGATCCTCTATATTTATAAAGAAAGGAGCTAAAATCAAAAAAGGGGATGTCATTTGTCAATGGGATCCTTTCAATGGGGTTATCGTCTCAGAATTTTCTGGAAAAATCAGTTATGAAAATATAGAACAGGGAGTTACTTATCAGGTTGAAATTGACGAGCAGACCGGATTCCAAGAGAAGGTGATATCCGAATCTAGAAACAAGAAGTTGATACCTACGTTACACATCAAAGATATAAAAGGTAATACATTAAGATCATATAACTTACCGGTAGGAGCACATTTGATTGTCAACGATGGAGATAGTATCAAAGAAGGAAAAATTTTGGTCAAAATCCCAAGAAAATCAGCTAAGTCTGGAGATATTACCGGTGGATTGCCTAGGGTTACTGAACTCTTTGAAGCCAGAAACCCCTCCAACCCTGCTGTTGTGGCAGAGATTGATGGCGTGGTTTCTTTTGGGAAAATCAAAAGAGGGAACCGAGAAATTATTGTAGAATCCAAATTTGGAGATATCAAAAAATACTTGGTCAAATTGTCAAACCAGATTTTGGTTCAGGAAAACGACTTTATTAAAGCTGGAATGCCGCTGTCCGATGGATCAGTTACACCAACAGATATTCTTAAAATCAAAGGTCCATCTGCGGTACAACAATACCTAGTAAATGAGGTTCAAGAAGTATATCGATTACAAGGGGTAAAGATCAACGACAAACACTTTGAAGTGGTTGTTCGTCAGATGATGCGCAAGGTAAAAATTGAAGATCCTGGAGATTCAATATTCCTTGAGGGCCAATTGGTTTACAAATCTGATTTCATCATCGAAAATGACAGTTTGTACGGAAAGAAAATAGTTGAAGAAGTTGGTGCTTCCCAAAATCTTAAAGCAGGACAGATGGTTACCGCTCGACAGCTTCGGGATGAAAACTCTTTATTGATTCGTGAGGACAAACCACCTGTAGTGGCTCGTGATGCAGCTTCGGCTACTGCTACACCAGAACTGCAAGGTATTACCAGAGCTTCTTTACAGACCAAATCATTTATTTCTGCGGCCTCTTTCCAAGAGACTACCAAAGTACTAAACGAGGCGGCAGTTAACGGAAAGATAGATTCCCTTGAAGGACTTAAAGAAAATGTTATTGTTGGACACAAAATCCCTGCCGGAACTGGTTTAAGAGCCTACGATAACATTATTGTAGGATCTAAGGACGAATATACCAGCTTGTTGATAGACAAGCAAGAGGAAGAAATAAATCTATAAGTTCATCATGAGTGACCCCAAAAAGAAAAACGAACAACAGATCAATATTGAATTGGATGAGGCCACCGCTCAAGGGGAATATTCAAACTTGGCTATTATCAATCACTCTCCCTCAGAATTTGTGGTAGATTTTGTTGCAATAATGCCTGGAACTCCCAAGGCCAAAGTCAAGTCTAGGATCATACTTACTCCGGAACACGCCAAAAGATTTCATAGTGCTCTTGCAGACAACATCAAACGCTACGAAGACAGTCATGGAGAGATTGATTCTAAAGATCCACCAACCATACCTTTAAATTTTGGGCCTACGGGAGAAGCTTAAATAAAACTTTAATCAAAATGGGAGCTATTAGTTTAATTTGATAATAATTTATAATGGCAAGTACCTTACCCTGGTTACACAATTAGCTAAACTTACAAAAAGTTTGGATCATGATTTCGCTTGGTGAGAATTTTTCAGATTTTCAATTTTATTATTGGCCAATCCAGATATACTTGATTTAGATTTCAACAACATAAAAATCATTTAAGTTCAGTCTGTGATTCCTGAATTACTTTTTTTATCCAATTTATATACCTTAATTATTTTCAAGTGCGGATTTGATTAATTTGCGATTGGTATGAACTTGAAATTCATTCAACTCAATTTCGATTTACGAAATGCAGCTTTTTATTGTATTTTAAGATCAATCTGAATTAAAAATTGGTTAAACTACATATAAGCCATTTTTGATGTAAACCATTCCAATAGAATAGTTTATGAGAGTTCATTATTTCTAATTGGTAAAAAAGTGTCAGAACTCTGAGGTATAATGAAAAGTGATCTCGGGATATTTTTCCTGGGTAAACTCTAGGGAAAAAGCAGAGTCGGCCAGATAAACCAACTGACCTTGTTTGTCTTGAGCCAAAAACTTTTGTTTAACCTTTAAAAAGTCGCGGTAGTTTTCGTTTTCATTATCTTCGGTACTAATCCAGCAAGCCTTATATATATTAAGGTTTTCAAAGCTACATTTGGCACTATATTCGTGTTCCAGTCGGTATTGTATTACCTCAAATTGCAAGGCTCCTACAGTTCCGATTACTTTTCTGCCATTTAGGTTGAGGGTGAACAATTGGGCTACGCCCTCATCCATCAATTGGTTAATACCCTTGTTGAGTTGTTTGGCTTTCATTGGATCACAATTGTTAATAAAGCGAAAGTGTTCGGGTGAAAATCTGGGGATTCCCTTATAATGTATTTCCTCACCGGAGGTGAGGGTGTCCCCGATCTTAAAATTACCTGTATCGTGCAGTCCAACAATATCTCCAGGGAATGATTTATCGACTACTTCTTTTTTTTCTGCAAAAAAGGCATTGGGACTGGAGAATTTAATTTTTTTTTTGTGTCTAACATGTAAGTAGGGTGTATTGCGCTTGAAGGTTCCCGAAACAACTTTAATAAAAGCCAAACGATCTCGATGGTTTGGATCCATATTGGCATGAATCTTAAAAACAAAACCAGAAAAAGCTGTTTCATTGGGTTTGATTATTCGTTTGTCTGTTGATTTTGGGAGGGGTGCGGGAGCGATTTGTATAAAACAGTCCAGCAGTTCCTGAACCCCAAAATTATTAAGTGCTGAGCCAAAAAATACCGGTTGTAAATTTCCAGCCAAGTATTCCTCTTGATTAAAAGGAGGATAAACTCCCTCTAGCAATTCGAGTGATTCTTTGAGTTCCACCAGGGCCTCATCACCAATAGTCTTTTGCAACTCATTGTCTTTTAATGTTTGGTAGGTTATGGTTTTTGCAACTTTTTGTTTGTTTTTAGATTCAAATATTTGAATGTTTTTCTCCCAAACGCTATAAATGCCTTTAAAATTGTATCCCATTCCTATTGGAAAACTTAGTGGGGTGACTCTTAGTCCTAATTTGGTTTCTACTTCGTCCAGCAGGTCAAAGGCATCTTTTCCCTCACGATCCAGTTTGTTGATAAAGACTATGATTGGAATTTTACGTAAGCGACAGACTTCTACCAGTTTTTCGGTTTGCTCTTCAACTCCTTTAGCAACATCGATGACCACGATCACGCTGTCCACTGCAGTAAGTGTCCTATAAGTATCCTCGGCAAAATCTTTGTGGCCAGGCGTATCAAGGATATTGATCTTTTTGTTTTGATAGTAAAAAGCGAGTACTGAAGTTGCAACCGAAATTCCTCTTTGGCGTTCGATTTCCATAAAGTCACTAGTGGCTCCTTTTTTTATCTTGTTGGACTTGACTGCTCCTGCCTCTTGAATTGCACCACCATATAGTAGAAGTTTTTCAGTAAGTGTCGTTTTACCTGCATCGGGGTGCGAAATGATACCAAATGTCCGTCTTCTCTCAATTTCCTGAAGGAATTCCATACTTGATCAATTATGGCAAAAATATTTAATTAAATCTCACAACTAAAATTTGTCGGTAGGTTTTGTCTAATTTATTAGGTATTTTTGAGTTATGGAGGAAGAAAAAGTTGTTTTAGTAGATCAGGACGATCAGCCTATTGGTAGCATTGGCAAAATAGAGGCACACGAGAAAGCCCTTTTACATCGTGCCTTTTCTATTTTTGTGATGAATTCCAAAAATGAATTACTGATTCAGCAACGTGCTTTTAGTAAATACCATTCCCCTGGTCTTTGGACAAATACATGCTGCAGTCATCAGCGGGAAGGGGAATCGAACATAGAGGCGGGTAAACGCCGTTTAATGGAAGAAATGGGTATGAGCGTAACGTTGGATGAGTTATTTACATTTATTTATAAAGCTTCATTTGACAATGGGTTAACGGAGCACGAGTTGGATCACGTTATGGTTGGTTTTAGTGAGGAAGACCCTAAAATCAATACTAATGAAGTGGCAGCTTTTAAGTGGATTCATATAGATGACGTAAAAGAGGATCTTGAAAATAATCCCAAAAATTATACGGTTTGGTTCGCTATTATTTTCAATAGATTTTACCAATGCATTCATAAAATAGTTAACCAATGAAGGTAACCGTTTGTAGAAAAGCACACTTTAACGCTGCCCATCGATTATATGTTAAATCTTGGGATGATGCTAAGAACGAAGCCGTTTTTGGAAAGTGTTCCAACCCCCATTTCCATGGGCACAACTATGAGTTGATCGTCAATGTAACTGGTAAAATAGATCCTATTACAGGTTATGTAATGGATATGAAAGTCCTCAAGGATTTGATCAAGGTTGAGGTTGAGGATGCCTTTGATCACAAAAATCTTAATGAACAAGTTTCGGAATTTGAGGACTTGATTCCCACTGCTGAAAACATCGCCGTAGTGATTTATAATAAACTATTACCGCATTTAGATGAAGATAAATCTTTGGAAATTGTTTTATACGAAACGCCACGCAATTTTGTTAGATTTAGTGGATAAAAATTTTAAATAAACGTCTTATGTCAAGTATCAAATTGTTCAAAAAAGAAATCAATAATAGTGTAGGAAGTTTTATTGAAGAGGTTTATGCTTGGGAATTGAATAATCCTGATGTAGATCTGAAATCGACTGAAAAATTGATCGATAAGGCCATTGCATTGTTTGACGATTTGATTGAAAAAATTCACCTGGCCAAAAGAAATAGTTCAAAGGATGGTTTCAAACCTATCCGTAAGAAAATGGATGATTCAATTAGAGACTTGCACAAGGAATTGGTAAAATTGGGATAGTTACTATTTAGCTTCTTTTGATTTGCGAGTGGCAATAAATTCAATAAATTCTTTTCCGTATTTGGAGGCTTTGACTTTGTCGGTCAATTTTGAGGCGACAGTATCCAAAAAGATGATATTTGCATCTGAAACTTCTGTCAAAGCGATAAAAGGTGCAATTACATTGTCTCCGTGCGTACTGGCAAAGTTGAGAGCATATAAATACCTTCTCTTTAACAAATTGTCAATAGCTAATTGAATTGAATCTAATTTCTTACTATTGTTTTCTTCTTTAGCTTCTGTAAAATAAGCTTCTATATATTCTAGGTTTTTTTCATTGAATTGTTTAGCGAGTTTGCTATACTCTTGTAATAATTTCTGATTCTCGGATCCTGAGACTTTAGCACTACTTTCAAAGGTTTTGAGTAAGGTGTTGACCGTAATATTACCTTTTTCTGCAAAGAATAAAATCCTATCATTCAGACTGTCACCATCCTCTTTTTTCAAATAGAGATAATATATTTCAGGGCTTTCGATTTCGGTTTTAAATTGAAATTCAGGATTTCCATTGACTACAACAGAGTCAATGTTGACCAATGTCGAATCTTGTATTTTTTGCAAATAAAGAGTTCCTTTTCGTAAACCCTCGACAGTGCCAGTCAAGATCATGCTATTTTTGGTAAGCTTGTAGGTGTTTTCGCAACTCTGGAGTGTCAATAAACAAAATAGTGTGATAATAAATAGTTTTTTATTATTCATAACAGTAAAAATATTTCTCCAAATTTAGTCCAATTTGACAGTTTAGAAAAAAGAATATTTTACAATAACCTCATTGATTTATAATCTTTAAAGCTCAGTAAATCAAGTTTGTACTAACTTTGAAAGTTAATGATTAATACGTTTTCAATTATTCCCTTAATATACTTTTTACTTTTTTCCTCTATTGATTGGGGTAGAATGGGTCACCATGTGATTGGAGAGATTGCAGATAAGCACCTTACTCCCAAGGCTCAAAAGGAGATTAATGGTTTGTTGGATGGGCTTTCTTTAGCTAGTGTTTCCAATTATGCAGACGAAATTAAGTCCAATCCAAAATATAAAGCTTTTCAACCTTGGCATTATATCAATCTACCTATTAACGTACCCTATGGTAGTTCAAAGAGAAATCCAAAAGGTGATGTGGTAATGGCAATCAAAAAATGTACTATCAAAGTGAAAGATCCTGACGAACCAAAAAGTGTACGGGCATTTTATCTCAAACTATTGTTACATTTTATTGGTGACCTGCATCAGCCTATGCACGTTGGAAGACAGGAGGATCGCGGCGGTAATGATATCCGACTTCTGTGGTTGGGAAGAGCTTCCAACCTTCATCGTTTGTGGGACAGCCATTTGATAGATCATTATCACAAGAGTTCTGCCGAATGGGTCAAGGAATTGAGTGACTTACAGCCTGAGATAATGGAGGAAATTCAGCAGCAACCATTAGAGCAATGGGTTCTTGAGTCTCAAGACTTAGCTAAGATTATATATAAAAATACCCCACCTAATAGTAGTTTAGGTGATGATTACCACCTCCGGTATTTGTCGCTTGTGAAAATGCAGTTACAAAAAGGTGGGCTGCGTTTGGCGGCCCACTTGAATAAAATCTTTAAATAATTTTTCGAAATGTCAGGTTCAATCTGGGTTTTATTGGTTTTTTGGTTTTAGGAATCTGATGTACCCAATGTTCTTGCATTGCCCCTTCCATCAATAGTAAACTGCCATGGTGGAGTTCCATTTTGTATCGTTGCTTACTTATATTTCGGTGTTTAAAATGAAAAAAGCGGGTAGAACCAAAACTACAGGACGCAATCTGTGGATGCTTTCCCAATTCTTTTTCGTTGTCTGCATGCCAACCGTTGCTGTCGGACCCATCTCTGTATAGGTTGAGTAAAACGCAGTTAAAATCGTGATCGCATACGGTTTGGATTTTATGTAAGATATCCAAAAGTACTTTAGTCATTGGTTGGGGTCGGAGGGTTAGTCCCGAATAAGTATAAGTACTTAGCGTATTACTGTGCAATGAGGTCAGACGTGGTTGTGCATATACTTTACCAAAAACCTTGACATTGTCTTGTTGCCATGGAATATTTTTAAATAAGGTTTCGTAATGTCCATCTGCTTGATCCGCTGACAAAAAATTTTGATAGTAGCGCAATCTAGCGTCTGGCAGTTTCGGTTCCCAGTCTGGAGTTGGTAGGCTTATCATATGCATTTCCAGAAATAATTTTTAGGGATTTTGTTTAGAAGTTTAAGTAAAACACAAAAAACAACTTATGTCTAATGCTCCAAAGTATTAAATGTATAATATATTTACAAATTATTTGATCAGATCGACAGAACGTTTTAAGAAGGCAGTTAGTTCCTCACCTTTTAATAAGTTTTGTGAAAGCTTTGCCAAGTCAAGAGATTGCCTTATGAGTCGTTCTCTTTTTTTTGCGGTTTTAGTCTGAAGTATTTGTTCCACCAATTCGTGATTGGTATTTACCAAAAGGGTGAACATTTCAGGGAAAGCACCCATCATACCCCCACCAGTGTTTTGCATCTCTTTCATGCGTCGCATGAATTCCGGTTGTGTAAGTACAAATGGTAGTCCATTACTGTCCATTGCCTCTAGTTGAATGGTGTATTTTTCACCAGGAACCACTGCCTCGATTAGAGGCTTTAGACTTTCTTTTTCCTCATTCGACATTTTGGAAACCGTAGCTTCATCTTTTTTGATGAGGTTTTCTACAGCATCTCCGTCCACACGTGTAAATGCAACTTTGTCTTTATCACCCTCAAGTTTTTGGATTAGGTGAGCAATGATGGGTGAGTCTAACAATAACACTTTATAGCCTTTGTCTTTGGCAGTTTCGATATATTGGTGCTGTTCCTCGACATTAGAAGCATAGAGAAATACCAATTTACCATCTTTATCAGTATGGGTGTCCTTAATAGCGGCCTCCAATTCACCGTAGGTTAGGTATTCTCCATCTGTATTAGGGTATAGCATGAATTTATCTGCTTTTTCGTAAAATTTATCTTCCGTTAGCATACCATATTCAATAACTACCTTAATATCATTCCATTTTTCTTCAAAACCTTTTCGATCTTTTTTAAAGAGCGAACTCAATTTATCAGCGACCTTACGGGTAATGTAATTACTGATTTTTTTAACGGCACCGTCAGCTTGTAAATAACTACGGGAGACATTGAGAGGAATATCTGGAGAGTCAATTACTCCCCTAAGTAAGGTTAAAAATTCGGGGACGATACCCTCCACATTGTCGGTGACAAAAACCTGATTTTGGTAGAGTTGGATTTTATCTTTTTGCAGATTGAGATCATTTTGAATTTTAGGAAAGTAAAGGATACCTGTGAGGTTGAATGGATAGTCAACATTGAGGTGAATGTTGAACAGGGGCTCTTCAAACTGCATGGGATAAAGTTCTCTATAGAAGGACTTGTAGTCATCCTCTTTAAGATCGGAAGGTGTTTTGGTCCATGCCGGGTCGGTAATGTTGATAATGTTATCTACTGTCTTAGTATCGGGTTTGGCATCTTCTTTGGCATCATCCGGCAAAGGCAGGGTTTCTTCCTTAGTTCCAAACTTGATCGGGAAGGGCATGAATTTATTATACTTATTCAGTAATTCTCGGATTCGTGCTTCCTCCAAGAACTCTTTAGAATCTTTTGCAATATGTAGTATAATCTCTGTACCCCTTTCTCTTTTTTCTGCTTCCTCTAAAGTGTATTCGGGAGAGCCGTCGCAAGTCCAGTGTGCCGTTGGTGTATTTTGGTGAGACTGGGTAATGATCTCGACTTTTTCGGCGACCATAAAAGCTGAATAGAAGCCTAAACCGAAGTGTCCAATAATCCCAGAATCTTGGGTGTTGTCTTTGTATTTTTCTAAAAATTCTTCAGCACCCGAAAAGGCTACCTCATTAATATATTTATTAACCTCTTCTGTTGTCATCCCCACCCCTTGATCGATGATGTGAATTTTTTTATTTTTTTTATCGATTTTAACTTCAATACGTGGATCACCAATTTCACCTTTAACTTCACCAACACTACTGAGGTGCTTAAGCTTGCTTATTGCGTCAGTTGCGTTGGAAATTAATTCCCGGAGAAAAATTTCGTGATCACTGTATAGAAATTTTTTGATCAGGGGAAAGATATTTTCTACTGCAACATTAATTTTACCATTAGCCATATTATTGATTTAAATTTATTTCATAATGTCAAAAAAAATACCAAAGGAAAATAAATGACACATTGACATAATATTTTGTTTAAGTTTTTTTTAAAATAAATAAACATTTTCTAAATTTGATCAAATTATTGTGATGAGTAAAAAAGAAGAGAAAGAAAAGTTAGCAATTGTAGTATCGTTTATGACTAACACTCTTGAGAACGATAAGTATCCAAGATCCGTTTACATGTTTTGTAAAGATAACAATTTGGATGAGAAGACTTTTTATAAGTTTTTTGGTTCACTGGATGGTGTTAAAGAAACAATTTGGGAAAACTTTTATGATAATGCGATGTCATTATTGGAAAAAGATGAAAACTTTGAGAAGGCCAAACCCAAAGAAAAGCTACTTTCTTTTTATTATACTTTCTTCGAAGTGATGCTGCTCAATAGGAGTTATATTTTATTTGCGCTTTCGGGAGAGGAAAAAATAATGACTAAAATGGGTCAACTATTATCTCTGAGAAAAATTTTTAAAGGTTTTGCTTCAGAATTGATCGAAGATGGTAATGTAGACAAGCCCTCTTATTTACAGCATCCGCCCAAAATATTCTCGCAGGCAGCATGGGTGCAATTTTGCTTTTTGATCAAATTTTGGATCGAAGATTCCTCTGCCGACTTTGAAAAGACGGATCTAGCCATTGAAAAATCTGTCCAAACGGCCTTTGATGTTTTCGACAATACTCCTTTGTCAGCATTGGTGGATTTTGGTAAATTTTTGTTGAAGGAAAAATTTGCAGTCTCTTGAAATCATTGGATTATATTCCAACCAAAAAAATCGCACGGGCGGGGAACTTAGTTACTACTGGTCTAAAATTGGGTGGAAACTACCTCAAATATTATGGTGAAAAAGCGCTTAAGGTAGACGGCAGTCGCGAGCGCCTAGACAAGGAGAATGCAAAAGATATTTATAATTCTCTAAAAACCTTGAAGGGAAGTGCTTTAAAAGTAGCACAGATGTTAAGTATGGAAAAAAACCTCCTGCCGAGGGCCTATGTCGACCAATTCAGTTTAGCACAGTTTTCCGTTCCACCACTATCTTGGCCTTTGGTAAAAAAAATGATAAGAAAATATTTGGGGGCTAACCCCGAATTGGTTTTTGATACGTT
>CETK01157022.1_pt1 | contig 23183 bp, 24 predicted proteins | sample 361431 | NCBI WGS metagenome assembly CETK01 (sample SAMEA2622452, study PRJEB7988) | marine metagenome | biome: marine biome (ENVO:00000447); feature: surface water layer (ENVO:00002042); material: "saline water (ENVO:00002010), including plankton (ENVO:xxxxxxxx)" | depth 5 m | reverse complement strand
AAATAATATATCTTATTTGGTCATTTACATTCATATCTAGTTTTAATTTGTTATTAATTTTTTCTTTTAATTTACAAATTAAATTAGTATTTGAGAAATTTCGCATTACTAAAAAAGATATTGATGCTGCTATAGAAATACAAACTGTTGAAATAATTGTTCCATAGGTTACACCCTATATAATTCCTGAAGTGAATAAAAAAATCATTGCGATCGGCAAAAGCATAACTATACCAAAAATAAAAAGAAGGGAAAATAAAATCAATGCTAATATTGTATTCTCCAAGGAGAAATCATAAATATATTCAATGCTATAAAAATTATTTTTATATAAGCTATGGATAATTAAATAGCCGCACAAATATAAAAATAAAATTATTAATATATTTTTTTTCACTTTAAATTATGATAGCCATTTTAGAATTTTAACAATACCCTCTCTGCCATAATTGCTATTTCCTTGTCCTTTATTAGAATTCAATTGGATATCTTTATAATTTTCCACATAATAATTATATGCTGATAATAACATCTCATTATTATTTTTTGATTCCTGCCAAGCTAACTCCTTGCGAATATGATCTGTATTGCCAGAGAAAGAATTTACAATCATATTGTATTGGTATGGGCCTAAGGGTGATAAACCTATTTTGAAGAAGAATTTCATTAAAGGCAATATTATGTTTGAGGGTAAGCGATAAATTTTACTTTTACTGGATGATGCTTTTATTAAAAATTTAAAGGTGTCGTGCAATGAGCATGGATTAGAGGAACCTATATTAAAAATATTTGATTTATTATATGTGCTTGCAGTGATACATGCTTTTGCTAAATCATCTCCATATACGAATTGGTATTTATTTTTACCACTACCAACAAGAAAAAGCTTTTTATCATCTTTTATAAAATCAAAAACAACCGAAAGAATACCTAATCTTCCCTCTCCAATAATAGTCGGAGGTCTAAAAATAATGACATTTAGGTTATCCTTTTTTGATAATAAAATTTGTTCTGATTTTAATTTTGAAACACCATATTCTTCAAAAGGATCTAAAGGATAATTTTCTGGAACTTCTAGGGAATTCAGTTTTCCATAAACACAATTTGACGAGAGGTATATAAAATTTTTTACATTATACTTTATAGCAAAATTCGAAAGAACATCTGTTGCCTCAATATTAACTTTTCTAAAATATGCAGCGTTTTTTTTCTTATAAGTTAGCTGGGCTGCACAATGATATATACATTCGATCTTATTCGAAATAAAAATATCTTCTAAATCATCGTAATTTGTGATGTCTAAATTTATATTTTTATTTTTATATTTAGAATTTATTTTTTTGTCTGAACTGTCTATTGCAATAACTTTTTTATTAGCTTCTAATAATTTATGAACTATAATGTTTCCAACATAGCCTGAACTTCCGGTTACAAGATGCATACTTAACCTATCTTTATATAATTATTAGAAAAAAAATTTATATTTTATGATATATTATTCAAGAATTAATTTCACCAAATAATAAGGTTGATCTATGAAGAAAATTTTAATTTGTGGTGCTACTGGATTTATTGGAAAGAATGTAACACTTGGGCTCTCAAGAAATAAAAATTATAAAATTCATGCGATTAGGTTTAAAAGACCTGCATACAAGACTCCAAATAATGTTAAATGGCATAAAGCTGATCTAAGAGATCCTAAAATTATAGATAAATTGGTAAAAGGGATGGATATTATAATTCAATGTGCAGCAACAACCTCTGGTTCAAAAGATATAGTATCTACACCATATATTCATGTGACTGATAACGCTATAATAAACTCATATATGTTTAGAGCTGCGTATAATTATAAGATAAAGCATTTTATCTTCCCAAGTTGTACAGTTATGTATCCTTCATCAAAAAAACCGACTAAAGAGAGTGATTTTAATGGAAAAATTATTGATAAATATAAGGGTGCCGGGGAAACAAAGGTATATTTAGAGAAAATTGCAAAATTCTACTCCATGCTTAGTGATACAAAATTCACAATTATTCGCCATTCAAATATATATGGTCCACATGATAAATATGATTTAGATAAAAGTCATGTTTTTGGAGCAACAATTACAAAAGTTATGAGAGCAAAAGATAATTTAGAAGTATGGGGAACTGGAAAAGAAATTAGAGATTTTTTATATGCTGAAGATCTGGTTGATTTTATAAAGAAATCAATTCAAAAACAAAAGACAAGCTATGAAATTTTTAACTGTGGATCTGGATCTCCTATAACTGTCAAAGAGCTTTGCGAAAAAATTGTTTTTTTATCAAAAAAAGATATAAAAATCCGTTTCAACAAATCAAAACCCTCTATACCTTTTGACATGTACCTTAACTGTTCTAAAGCAAAGAGAATAATCGATTGGAAACCAAAAACTGGTATTGATAATGGTATTTTGAAAACAATGAAGTGGTGGAAAGAAAATATTAAAAAATAATTAATCATAATAATTTATAAAATCAAACTATTTTTATGAAAAACAAACCAACAATTACATTAGTTATTCCCACAATCAATGAGATTGAGGGTTTGAAAGTTGTATTTCCTAGAATTGACCGCTCGCTCTTTGACGAAGTTTTGGTAATTGATGCATCCTCAACGGATGGTACTGTTGAATATATATCAAAATATCCTGATGTAAAATTTGTAACACAAAAAAGCAAAGGTATGCAAAATGCTATGATGGAGATGCTAGCAATTGTAAATACGGATTATATAGTTGAGTTTAGCCCAGATAATAATTGCATACCCGAGCAACTTCCAGATATTATATCTAAAATTTACGAAGGATACGATATAGTAGTAGTTTCTAGATATTTGGGTGAAGCTACATCTGAAGATGATACTGTAATATCTGGATTTGGAAACTGGATGTTTTCAAAGATGATCAGATACTTAGGGAAATTTCCAATTACTGATGCATTAACTTTATATAAAGGATATAAATCTTCCATACCAAAAGAAACACTATTTAATAAATATTTATCTACAGATTTAATTTACGAGCCATTATTATCTGCTTACGCAAACTTACAGGGATATAAATATATAGAAATACCCGGAACAGAGCCAGCTAGGATAGGAGGAAAAAGTACTTTACCTTGGTTTAAGGCTGGCTTATGCATTTCTTTATTTATAATTAGATTATATATTAAGAAAATATTTAAAATAATCATATAAGGCAATGTCATATATTAAAAAAAAATTTATATACGAATTACCTGACATATTCATAGGAATTCTAGCTTGTATAATTCCTGTTTTAATGATGATCTCATGGCAAGTAAATAATTCAGGATTACCAATAGCAGATGCGAATGATTTCTTAAATTCTTCCGGTCATATTACTTCTTTATTTTATAACGGAGAATATTTACATGGTTTTTATGAACTATATTCAAATAAGCCCTATAGGCCATCTTCATTTTATTTAATTTTATTTCCTTTTATGCTTATATCTGAGAACGATATATTATTTACGGCAACATGCGTTCATGCTTTATGTCTGGCTTTCATAGTACTATACTCATTTTTTATTTTTCAGTTAGAGTCAAATAGTCGAGTCTCTTCATTTTTAGGCGCTATAATTGTTGGACTTCTCTCGCATTCTTTTTTTCCTGGTGGAAGTTTGTATATGTTATTTGCAGAGACAGCATTCACTCCTGCCATACTTGCTGTAATCTATCATTTAATAAAATCTGATTACTTAACAAATAAGAAACATTCAATATTATTTCTTGTCGCATTATCTATTTCATTCACTATTCGCCCTGTGGAAAGCTTTTTTTGTTTAATTATTTTATTTTCTTTATTTTTTTTTATGGGATATCGAAATAAAATTTACTCGAAAGAAATTATTCTAAAGACTTTAAAATTTTTAATTTTTACAATTTTTTTACTATCATTGAGAGGATTAGATGTTGAAGTTGACCATAGAATAGCAAACCTGGAGGCTAATCTAGATTCTCCAAAATCAAGCAGATTGTTCGCACATCTTTTTTACGGCTTAATATTATTAATATTTATAGTTTTTATTCCGAATTTAATAAGGTTTTTTCGGAAAATATATAAAGATATAGTAGATTCACGAAAAGAAAATTATTTATATTTTACTTTTTCAATCTTCTCTATTCTGATGTTTTTATGGTTCATTGACGCTTTTCGCGATACCTATATATGGGTTTATGAAACTAATTTTGGAAAAGCTAGCTCAGGATCCATCTTACAATTATCGAATTTATATAATCCAGTAAAAGCTATTAAGCAATTAATTTACAATATTAAACTTTCAGGTTACCTGCCTTTATTAGGTATAATTACAATGATTTTAATATCAATTATTTTTGAATATTTGCCAAAAAAAATAAAAGGTATAAAAGTAAGTATTTTTAATAAAGATTTATATTTATATTTAATTTCAATAGCTATTATTCCAGTTTTACTTTTTATTATTACAGCTCAAAATTCACCGAGAAAATTTGCTTTAATTTATATAATCATTTTTCTTATCAGTATTATAGTAACATTGTCTTTTAAAAAATTTAAGATTTTAAGGAATATCTTTCTTATTTTTATAATTTCTTCGCAAATACTTTCAATAAATTTAATTTCTAGAGGTTATACAACAAATTTGACGAAAAAAGTTACCGGTTCAATTATTCAGGAACCAAAGAAGATATCTTTTGAAATGAAATTAAATAATTTAATATATAAAGAAAGAGAAAGATTCAGTTTCAAAGAGGTATCTTTAACATCATGGCATCCAAAGTCTGATATTGATATCTTTACTTTATCTTTATTGCTAAATATTGATCATAGAAAGAATTCTGTTTTCAAAAATAAAAGAAATATTCATGATTTACCGATTGTTTTTAAGACATATGCAAAAAGTTTTTTATATTCTAAACTAAAAAAAGATGCTCTTCTTATAGTTAACCCATATGGGTCAATGGATTTTTCAAAAGACTATGCGGAGAAATTTAAAAAGGAATCCTCAAGTAACCGGTTCAATTCACCGCAATTTGAATTTCATGGGGATTTACTTCATCTATATTTTAGTAAGAAGCTCCTTACCAAATATAATTATATCATTGCAGATTGTGTAAATTTAAATAACTATTTTAAAGATAATAAAGTACGCGAGGGCTGTTTATTGGTGAAAAAAAACCTTTTAATTAAAAAAAATGGTGATTTTGAGTGATATATAATTATTTCTCTAAAAATATGTTTATAGTTCTTATAATTTTTATAAGTATATTTATAGCTCATTTTCCTGTATTGCTCGGAGACTTTTTAAAGCAAGACGATTGGAATGCAACTTTTTGGAACATGAATGATTTATGGTCACATCCTGAATTTCATAATTCCGCAGTAGAAATGTTTCGACCTTTTGCTACATTAACGTTATTTCTCGCAGATTATATAAGCTTAAATATAGAAAACGCAAAATATGTTAGATTTTTATCAATAGTTCTAATTAGTATATCTGCTTATGTTACATATATTTGGCAGGTAAAATTTTCACCTGAAAAAAAGTTTTTGGCATTATCTTTTTCAATACTGGCTTTTTGTCTTCCACCATTTCAACTTGTCACATCTACTGCAGGCTATTGGGGATTTATACTATCTCTACTTTGCGGGCAATTTGGTCTAATTTATTTCTACAAAGTAGTAATGGAAGATAAAAATTTTATTTTAAAGAATAAATATATCATTTATAGCTTTATCTTAATTCTTCTAGGATGTTTAAATTATGCTTTGACAATGATGTTTTATTTTATTTTTCTATTAATTTTTTATTTACACAATATTGAAAACAAAAATTTTTCTGAGAAAGAAAAATATTTATTTTTAGCTAAGGCAACAATATTCATATTTGCAATAATGCTATTTTATATTTTTTTAGCTAAAACCTATCATTATATTTTCGATATTGTTCCCGTAAATGTAGAAAGATCAGTTCATATAGATTTTAATATAATTAATAAGTTTTTGCATATCCTTGCTATGATTAAATTTTCTGCAAATATATATGATCTTTCTCCTATTTTAAAAGTTGACATAAAATATTTTTTAATATTTATACTTATAGTTTATTCATTAGGTTTATCAACAGTTATATCAAAGAAAAAGAAGGATTTCTCATCGAAAATTTTAGAATATTTATTGATAGTTTTTTCAAGTTTAATTTTACTTATATTTACATATGCTCCAGCATTACCAGTAAAACCCTCATTCCCAATCGATATTTCTTTTAGATACCTTATTGCAACAATGCCTTTTTTACTCTTTATTGTATTATGGTCAATATACAATATATTGAATTTTGAATTAATTTCCAAAAACCTTAAAAACGTAAGAAACATTTTTTTTATTTTTTTTATTATTCTTGGGGTAAAACAGACGAACTATATTATTGAAAAAGAAGTTTCAGGCCCACATATAAAAGAAATTAAATATATAAAGAGTTATGTTGATGAAAAGCTAATAAAAGAAATAAAAAATGGTGAAAAGCCAACACTCATAATTATAAGAAATCCAATAGTTGATTCCATATTTAATGAAAATAAATATGTCCTTAGTAGAGACTATTTCTTAAGGACGACTTTTTCTCATGGTTGGTTAGTTTCAGCTGGCATATACATTTTAAGATCAAATGCAATTAAAACTATTCCAACACATAAGGTTTTACAATGGGACAATGATGCGATAATTATTAAATCCTATTGGGGATATATAATCTCAGTAAATAAAATAAATACCTTAGATAGAAAATACATTAATAACTCAATAATAATAGATACGAGAGAATTGAGCGTAAAAGAGTGAATTACTTTAAAATAACATTAAAAATACTTATTCCAATTATAATAATATATTTATTAATTAAATATAATTCTCTGGATTTTTCAAGAGTTTTTGAATTGAACATATTACTAATCTTGCAGTTATTTTTTTTATGTTTTTTTATAGTAATATTGGGGGCTTTAAAGTGGTTTTTACTTCTTAGAATTCAAAATACAGAATTATCACTAAAGCGAACAGTTGAGTCTTATTATTTGGGATATGCTCTGAATTATTATTTATTTGGTGTTGCTGGAGACGTAGTTAAAACTATATATATTGCAAAGAATAAAAGTAATAAAACTGGTATAGCTTTATCAGTAATTCTAGACCGAGTTGTTGGCCTGATGTGTATGGGAATTATTATTTTATATTCAGTACCAGTAATACTGGAGAATTTAAATATCAATTCCTTCCTTTCTATATATGATAGTAATATTTATTTATACTATGGTCTATTAACCTTTTTAATATTTTCCTTATTTTTGCTGGGCAAAATGATACTTAATAGTAAAAGGATAGAAAATTTAATTATAAGATCTTTAAAGAAATATAAAAATAAAATTATTAAAATGCTAGTAGAAACTATTGATATATTTTTTACTTATAAAAAAAATTCTTTAAATATATTTTTTAATATAATTTTATCTATATCTATACAAATTATTATTGCCATTGCACTGTATCTAATTACCCTTAAAACACTTATGGTAGATCTTAGTTTAATAAGTCATACCGTTTCTAGTGTTTGTGTTCAAATTCTAAGTATAATACCAATATCTCCAGGAAATATTGGTGTTGGTGAGGCGGCATTTTCACAAATTATGTATTATATGAATAGTAAAACCCTTTTGGAGTTCGCTTCGGTATATTTTATATATAGATTAATTAATATGATATTTGCATTGCCTGGCATGTTTGTTTACTTTTTTGCTATAAAAAGAGATTTAGCTGATGAAAAATAAAGAATGGAAATTAATATCAAGAAGAAAAGTTTATGACGGTAGTCCATATATAAACATAAGTGTTGACACAGTAGAGCTTCCTAACGGAAATATCATAGATGATTATCATAGGATTGAAGTTAACGATGCTGTAATGCTTCTCGTACAAAATGAAAATAATGAACTACTAGTTTATAATGAATATCGACACGGACTTGGCGAAGTATCATACACATTCCCTGCTGGTGGGATAGAAAAAAATGAAACTATAGAGGATACCGCAAAAAGAGAAATGCTAGAGGAACTAGGCTTTGAATTTGATAATTTTAGGTTACTAAAAAAATATACTGTGAGTGGAAGTTATATGTTTTCAGAATTAAACTTTATTTCTATAAAAGGAATTAGAAAAATTAGTGAGCCCTCTAATATAGATATTGAAAATCCAGATTTAATATGGTTAAAAAAAGATTTAGTTATGAGCGCAATAAAAGAGAATAAGTTTAAAGGTCTTACGTATGCGACAGCCGCACTAGTATGGTTATTTTATGAAGAAGAAAAATAAAATTTGGATAACTGGTTATGGAATGGTTGGAAAATCCTTGATAAAAAGATTATCGACAGACCAAAGCTATCAGGTATTAAAAACAAAAAAAACTGATTTCAATCAAATTAATCAAACTAGAACAAATAATTGGATAAAAAAAAATAGGCCTGACACAATTATTATAACTTCAGCCTTGGTTGGTGGTATACATATTAATTCTAAAATTCCAGCAACATTTTTGTATGAGAATTCAATGATAAATCTAAATATTATTAATTCTGCCCATGAGAATGGTTGTAAAAAAATTGTATTTCTTGGTGCTAGTTGTATGTATCCAAAGTTTGGTAAGCAACCTTTCAAAGAAGATTCAATATTGGATGGGAAAATTGAAGAAACAAATGAGGGTTACGGTATTTCGAAAATAATAGGACTAAAATTTATAGAAATGCTTAACAATCAATATAAGTCCTCTCATTTATCGATAATACCTGCAGCTAGTTATGGAGCAAATGATTGTTATGATGATAGTAAGAACCACGTTATACCAGCATTAATAAAAAAATTTCATGAAGGTAAAATAAAAAATAAAAAAAGTATTAAAATTTGGGGTACTGGTAATGCAAAAAGAGAATTTATTCATGTAGATGATATGGCTGATGGAATAATACATATTATTAAAAATTACAAAGATAAGGAGCCAATTAATCTTGGGACAGGAGAAGAGATTAGTATTAAAAATTTATCATTATTAATTCAAAAGGTAGTTGGGTATGAAGGTCAGGTAGTTTTCGATACTACAAAACCTGATGGTATTAAAAGAAAAATACTTGATATTTCGAAAATTAAAAAACTAAAATGGAAACCAAAAATATTTCTTCAAGAAGGAGTAGAGCAATCATATAAAGATTTTATAAAAAATATTAAAAAGTAATTTTTTTAATAGATAAAATAATATTTTTAAAAATAATAAATATCATTTTAGAAATTATGTTAACATTATAGTAGATTTGCTGATATTATAGAGTTTAAGAAATTTATAAATTAATAGAATGAAAAAAATAATCGAAAGCTATTTAGATTCAGTTGTCAATAATTTTAAAAGTCTAAATAATAACGTGACTGATATAGAAGCTGCCGCCAAAATAACAATCAATGCATTGAAAAATATGAATAAAGTTATTTTTTGCGGTAATGGAGGGTCTGCAGCTGATTCCCAACACCTTGCGGCTGAATTGATGGGTAGATATAAAATCGATAGAGAGCCTCTTCCTGCAATTGCTTTAACTGTTGATACATCTGCTTTAACTGCAATAGCAAATGACTATGGATATGAAAATGTATTTTCAAGACAACTAAAAGGTATTGGCGCAAATGGTGATGTTCTTTTTGCTATTTCAACAAGTGGAAAAAGTAAAAGTGTATTAGATGCAATAAAAATAGCAAACGACTTGGGTATGAAAGTAGTAAGCTTAACAGGATCAGCGATAGGAGAAATGAACAAAATTTCTGACATTTGTATTAATGTTCCAAGCAAGGAAACAAATCATATTCAAGAAATGCATATAACAATAGGTCAACTAATATGTGGGATAGTCGAAGATGAGCTTTTTGGTAAAAAGTAACTTTAAAATTACAAAACTTTCTTCAAGATATTCTGTTATAAAAATCTTTTAAACCATTTAAATATCTGTATCTATAGTTCAAATACCAACATATATTAAAAAATAATGAGTGACTTTTTAAATTAAAGCCAGACCCAGCGTAGTTTAAATAATAAAATTTTCTATAGAAGTTTAAAAAAAGATATTGAAAGGTATTGACCTTGAATTTTAACCTTAAAAACTCCTTGCTATCTTTATAAAGTATATATGAAGAATTATTTTGTACATAAGAAATATCCTCCTGTTCACTTTTTAATATATAAACAATTAGTTTCATCGCGTTTCTTTTTGCAACTTGTTGAATATTTGGTGAAACTAAAATATCCCAAGCCTTTAGTTGGCCATGGAATCTCTCGTACTCATCAACTTCACTTTTTTGCTCAGGTTTTTGACCCTCGAAAAGAAATTCATATATACTAATATCTCTCTTAAAATGGGTGCTACAAAAATTATCATATGTCATCATGTAATAAGAAATGCATTGTTGAAATGAATCTGCTGAGAATGCAGGGCTCCACTGGTTATCACATATTTCAATCCATTTTCGCGTGGTAAAAACTATATTTGAGGGAGCAAAGCAACTTTCCCAAAAATCTAAGTAATTTCTGTTTTTGAATTCTGAGCAAGATAGTCTAAAAATATCATCCCTGAAGAAATTTTTATATTTTGATAGCTTATGATCCCAATTTTTTGTATTTATTTTCATGCGATCAGTGAGGCAAGTAATGAAATATGCACCTTTATTAGATAATTTTTGAGCGATATTATTATGTATATGCCCATTAAAGTATCCAGGTGGAGATTCAATATATTTTAAAAAAAATTTTCTCTTCGAAATTTGTTGGTCTAAAAATTTTATCATATCATTATCATTTTCATCAATATTAACAATTATTTCGAAACAGTTTGGATTAGCTGCATTATTTTCAAAAGAATTAAAAAATTCATTTAAATTGTTTTTATTTTTTGACGGAACAAGAATTGACAATAAAATATTTTCGTGTTGCATCTAGTTACCTTTTAAGATTAATCACCATTCTTTTGGCATTATTTCCAGAAATAAATTTTTCACCTTTGCTTATATAGGATACAGATAGAAGAGGCCTAGATTTTTTACTATTGTTTGGATAAGAACCATGTATGCAATTACCATTCAATACTAGCAGATCTCCTTTTTTAAATTCACAATCGTTTTTGTTAAATTTTGAAAGGATTTCGTCAGAAATCTTATTTCCTGGATTCTTATCTCCCTTTTCTCTATATGAGATATTCGACTCAGCCTCAAATAACCCATACTTATGAGACCCTGCATAAATATACAAAGTTCCATTTTCTAAATTTGAGTCTTCAAGAAAAAAATTTGTGGTTAAATATTGAGTGGTAAAACCATTTTTTAAAATAGTATTATTTCGTGGATATATATTGTCTTGATGTGGATGCCAAGATTGTTTAGCGTATCTTGTTTCAGCTTCCTTAAATAACATTTGAGACATAAGTCCTACTACTTCCGTCTGCTGTAATGTTTCTAGTATATTTACAGCTTTTTCATCTGCCATAATGTTGTATGTCATTTTTGATGTCTGCCTGCATTCCTCAATATGATTAACTCTATCTGATAAAGAAAAATCACTTGAAACATGTTCAAAACTTTGAGCAACTAAAAAATCAAATCTATCAGGATTCATTATGGCTCCAAAATCTTCGTTTGCGTGTTTCTTTATTTGAGTTAAATACTGATCGCACATATCATGATCAAGAATATTGTTAAAAATCACGTAACCATTTTCTTTATAAAACTCAATCTTTTCCTTTGAAATCATTTTTCCTTCCATCAAGCACTAACTCTTTTTTGTTTTCTAACATTGCATTATAAATCATTTCTAACACAAAATTAATATCCATAGCGTTTTCTCTTTCTGGCCATGTTTTAATATTTGTGGGATATACATCTAATATATTGTAATCTACATTTTCTTTTTTCAAGCTATCTGAGAAACCTCGTAACCCCCATTTTGAAGCAGCATAAATAGTTCTACTGGCTTTTGGTTCTTTGCCAACCATTGAATTTATATTAATAACTTGCTCTAATTGATACTGTAAAAAATTTATTAACGATATTGGGGCTATTAAATTTACTTTTATCATTTGATTGATAACATCATTCGTTATTTTTTTAAATTCCAGACTTGGACATATTACTCCTGCATTATTTATAAGTATTTTAACATCTTTTGATTTACAGAATTCTGAAAGTGAATATATATCATTTTCATTATTTAAGTCACATATGAAATATTCTATATTGAAACCTTCATTTGTAAAATTTTCTACTATGCTAATAATTTTTTTCTCGTCTCGGCCATGTATGATTACTGGATATCCTTTTTTTAAAAAAAATTCAGTAAGATGATATCCTAATCCGCCACTAGAACCAGTTATTAAGACCTTATTTAAAGACACAATATTCTCTCATTAGCTCCATATGAATTTATATTAATTAAAAGACTATTTCATGATTAGAAAGTTATAAATTCTTTATTTCTTGATGAAATTATACTAGCAATTTGATTAAATGTCAGATATATGCATTAATGCCTTACTGAATTACGAAATTTTTATCTATTTTTGGCATCATAAGAATAATTTATAAAAGGAACTTTACTCAAAAACATTATACCTCTTATCTATAATGTCTTTATTTTTAATAAACCAATCAATTGTTTCATTGATTCCAAACTCTAACGAAATTTCTGTTTTGAATCCATATTGTTGTGCTCTAGCAGTATCAAAAACTCTCCTTTTATCCCCCATAGGTTTATCTGATAACCACTTAATATCTTTATCAAATCTTTCTGAAACGATCTCAGCAATTTGTTTAATTGATATTCCAGAACCGCTCCCAAGGTTTACTGGTTCTGTTACTTTGTTTTTAACCAAATGCATCATGCCCATTGCAACATCTCGACAATGAATAAAATCTCTGATTGGAGAACCATCTCCCCATACTTCAAGAATATCATAATCATGAGCTTTTCTAATTAAAGAAGGAATTACCATAGCATTTTCAGGATTAAAATTATCATAGGGTCCATAGACATTAGCTGGTCTAACAATAGAACACTTTCCCTTTCCAAGTTGTCTTTCGTAGGCTTGACATTGCAATTCTCCAATTCTTTTTGCCCATCCACCATACCAGTCATTCTTTGAAGGCTGAGATTTCCATACATCATCCTCATATAAAACTTCAGCCGGCTCATAGACTCCTACTGTGCTTGTATATAGATACCAATCAATATTCGATAACATTGCAGCCTCAAGCATATTAGTATTAAACTGCAACATAGGTCCCATTATATCTGCTGGTCTTTCGATACAAACTTTAGGTGAACATTTTATACCAACTAAATTAAAAACATAATCCATATTTTTGCAAACATCTTTGCAATTACTAAAATCTTTTAAATCAATTTTATGAAAAGTAATCTTATTTGACATATTTATTGGCTCATTTAAATCAGCAACATGAACATTAGCTTTTTCTTCTAGCAAAAGAGAAACAAGCTGTCTGCCAATCATTCCGCTTCCACCGGTAATTAAAATATTTTTATTATTAAACATAAATACATTTTTTATAAATTTATAATTGATTTAACTTTACTAACAATTTCTTCAGGCGAAGGCGGTAAATTATCTACATTCGGATGAAATCCTGCAGTTCTATGCTCTAGACCCATTACATGAACTTTCTTATTTGAGGACATCATCATTTCATGTGCAATACTTGACGCTGCACCTTCAACATAGTCATCATCTAATACCATGCCGCCATGCTTGCTTTTAGCTAATGAAATTTTCCAATCCTCAAGGAAATTAAAAGGTTTTATCCAAAGCAAATGTATAATATTAATTTTATAGCCTTCTTCTTCTAAAATTAATCTAGCTTTTTCAGCATCAAAGCGAGTTATTGATATAGGAAATAAAGTGAAGTCTGCATCTTCAACAACTATATTTTTAAGTTCCTCTGTATTGTCATAGCTTCTCCTATGCTCAGATACATAATAAACTTCATCATCTTTCATAAATTCATCATATGCATATTGATACTCATTTGGAGTCATTGGAGATATAATTTTACTTCCAGGCATTCTTTGGAATAAAGAGTGGTGAGATGACCCAGCAACTGGGCCAATTGCACCTTCCATTGCAATACTTCTGATAAAAATTGGACAAGGTATATCCCAAATTTCTTTGCTTTTACATGCATAATTGATAATTATTGGAGCATTGTACCATTGAAAACCTTGATATCTTACTACATAGATAGGCCTGATACCTTTAAGCCCAGCTCCAACTACGAAACCACCATTAGCAACATCAGCTGTTGTTACTTCAACCATGCCGTCTTCTTCGTAGAGCTCGGGTAATGTTCCTCCTACCCACCCGACAGCAGTTAAGCATTGCCCAAAACACAAACTCTTTTCTTCCAAAAGATGTACTTTTACAATTTCCTTTATTGTGTCTCTAACTGTTTTTCCCATACCTTTAAAATAAGTGATTTATTATATTCGTCTATCTCTTTTCCTTCATCACCAAAGAATTTCATCTCTTCTTCATATCGATCAAAATTATCGCCATCAGTGCCTGCGCCTGCATGCCAAAATTTTCTTACGGTATTTATATTGAGAAGAATTGGTTCTGAGAATGAATTCTCTAGATGATTAAAGATCTCCATTGGATCATCTTTAATATTATATCCTTTTACTTTTAAGCCATTTGCTACGTCATGCATATCCCAACTTCTTCTTACTTTTTTTTCAGTAAGAATAGATAAATTATTATCCTCAACTATAAATAGTATAGGAAGTTTTTTTGTTGACGCCCATCCTATTGAGCTTAATGCATAATCTTCCTCGGCTGCAGAATCACCAACGAAAATAATAGTTGGTATTTTGCTAGCAAAGCATGCCCCAACACCAATTGGAACTTGGTTGCCCATTAAACCATCATGTCCGTATATATTTTTTTCTTTTGACTGTATCGATGCAGAGCCACCCATACCATTTGCACATCCAGACTTTCTTCCAAGCATTTCATCAATCAATGATTCTACGCAACCACCAAAAGCTAAATACGTCGAGTGACCACGATGTTGTATAAAAATATCTGGATTGATTTTCAATTCTTCCATCTTTACTGCAATAGATGCTGCGATAAATTCTTGGCCTGCTGATAAATACACAGGAAATTTTATGATTTTTTCTTGTACCTTGCTATACAATATATTTTCGAAATTTCTACATAAAGAAGCTTTTTTAAATATTTCAAGTCTTATATTTTTCAAAGAATTTCCTCTAAGTCCTTTAACGCTTTATCCCAATCATTGAATCTATAGCCGTTATCGTCTATGTATATTTTTGCTCTTGGCTTATCACTTGTAATCTCTTTTACATACTGCATTATATTGTATTTTTTTAACCATTCTTCTACAAGTTCAATACCTGTTTTTCCATTAACAAGAGGACGGTTTCTTTTTGCTTTTGCGGTAAATATTATAATATTATATTTTTTTGATAAAAATTTGATCGCTTCAAGAGAACCAGGCAATGGTTCTCCATAACATGTTCCATCATGCCAACCTTTATCAAAATTATGAATAACTCCATCAAAGTCAATGGCGATATTATTAAGTTCATTTTCGAAGCCTGGAGGCACGTGATCAGAGCTTATTACATTCATTTTTGCTATTTAATTTCTTTACCTGTCGATTTAATAATCATAATAATTGTATCTTTATGAACATTATTAAAAGTTCCTAACAGTCTTTTTACTATATGTGCGGCAATTACATCACCAGGGCCTGCAACAAAAATATTATTTTCATCGGTCATAATCCCCCCGTTTAGAAACATAATATTTTCGTAATCATGAATTTTTAGAAATTTATCTTTATTTTGGATATTTTCAACAATGATTTTACAATTTGAAAATAAATAAGTATCTTTTCGATTAGGCTTAGGATCTTTAAAAAAGATACACTCATTATTCTTCTCTTTTTCAAAAGACTTACCTTCATATGGTTTTGCTTTTCTTCCATATTTATCTTCAAGTCTTACTAAATCGTGTTTAATTTTTGGTGTTTCTATTTCAAAAATATTTGCGCCACCTTCAGAGATTGCTTTTGTAGAGTGGAAAAGTCCTTTTCTTATCATAATTTTTCTTCCGGAGACAAGACGATTTATGTCGTTAAAAAAAGATACATCTACAGATCCATCTAATACGATTAAGCCAGTATCTTTTTTTGGATGGCAGTGGAATGATGTTTGTTGATCTTTTTCAATATGCAAAAACCATAAACCTACATGCTCATTTTCATAAGCCAAGTATTCATAGCCCCATGGCTTGTTAACAACAACATTTTTATATTGTGGCTCAGTTTTATTCATTGACTTTTGTTATAAACTTCGAAAACTGCTTTCATCCATTGTCCCATCCATTTATAGTGAGGGCAACTTACAAGGTTATCTGAGACTACAGCAGGGCCATCTATGTAGTTTGCTCCTGAATTAACAATGTCGTCCATTATGCTATAGTATCCTGATACATCACGACCAGAAGTAATTTTTGATGAAATTAACAATTGTGCTCCATGACATATACAAGCTATTGTTTTTTTCTTTTGATTCCATTCATGTATAAATTTTAGTGCACTCTTGTGTTGTCTTAAATATTCTAAGGCTTTTACTCCGCCAGGTATAATTAGTAAATCATAATCATTCATGTGTTTATCAAAAAGTTTTTGATCATCTAAATCATATACATTCTGGGTACACTCATTATAAGTTCCTAATATGCCAAAAATTCTACCAAGTTTATTTGCCATTATATCAACTTCAAAACCTTCTTCTTGAACTCTATAAAAAGGATAAACCACCTCATGATCTTGATAGCTCTCCCAAGTTAAAATTAACGCTTTTTTTGACATTTTTGTCCCCTTTTTAATTTCAAATTTGTGTAATTTAATATTAGTTATTTTACAATATATTTATTTATTGGTATAGAGTTTATCAGTAAATGCATTATATCTTTCATATGCATCATTTTTATAATTCATATACCAATCAATTGTAGATTCTATGCCTTTGCTTAATGGTATTTTTGGGTAAATTCCAATAGACTCAGCCAATTTTGTATTCATAATTCTCATTGCGTCTCCAGAAGGCTTATTTTTGTCCCAAACAATTTCACAGTTATTGCCTATTTTATTTGCAACTGCCATTGCAATATCTTTAATCGTTACTCCAGTTCCACTTCCAAGGTTTATTGGTTTATTGTATCCAATTTCAATGACTTTTAGCATACCGTCCGCAACATCTTCGGCATGAATAAAATCTCTTACAGGAGTTCCATCCCCCCACACAACTAGAGGTCTTTCGCCTGAACAAGCTCTATTAATTAAACTAGGAATTACCATTGCATTTTCTGGATCAAAATTATCGTAAGGGCCATAAACATTTGCAGGTCGGACGATTGATATTTTATCCCATTTGTACTGGATCTCATATGCTTCAGCTTGAAGTTCGCCCATTCTTTTTGCCCAGCCAGCAAAACGGTCGTTCACTGAAGGGAAAGAAGACCATACATCATCCTCATTAAAAACTTCAGCGGGCTCATATACTCCAATACTACTTGTATATAGATATCTTTCTACACCACATTGTCTTGCCGCTTCCATCATGTTTATTGAAAAAGTTATTGTTGGAATAAAAAAACTTGCTGGATTTTCCATTGTCATTTTTGGTGATCCCTTGACTCCAATTAGGTTAAAAACTATTTCTTTATCTTTACAGACTTCTAGACAATTTGTAAAATTTCGTAAATCTAAATTAATAAAGTCTATAGATTTACTAATATCGGTTGGTTTATCAAGTGAGACTACTGTTAATTCAGCGCCAAGATCAACTAGTTTCTTGGTAAGTGGCCTTCCAATTAAACCAGTACCTCCAGTTACGAGAACACTTTTGCCTTTAAAGAAACTATTCATGATATATTGGATCTCCATTATATATAACTTCTGTACCCTTCGAAGATAATTCAAAAGGGACACTTACAAAATTATTCATTTTCTTAACAAAATTTTCCTTTTCACCATCCTTAGTTAAAAATAAAATAAAGCCACCTCCACCAGCTCCAAGTAATTTTCCGCCAATAGCACCGTTTTTTAGCCCCAAATTATAAAGATCATCAATAGCACTATTTGATATTGAGTCTGATAATTCTTTTTTTATTTGCCAAGTTTCATTTAACATATAGCCAAAATTATCAAAATCATTAGATATTAAAGTTTCGTAAGCTTCAGAAACCATGCTCTGTAAAGTGTGATAACTTTGTTTTTTATGGCTCATATTTTCTACTTTCTTTTTTGCCATTACTGTTGCCCTTCTTGTCTTTCCAGTGTAAACAAGAACTAGCCGATCAATAAATGCTCTCAAGGATGATGCCGATAAATTTACTGGTGATATTTTATATTCTCCATTTTTTTCTATAATTACATTATTGAAACCACCGTAAGAAGTTGCAATTTGATCCTGTATGCCAACGGTTTCTTTTAATTTATTCTTTTCGATATAATATGATAGATTTGCAAGATCATAAGGATTGATTTTTTTTTTCATTTCGGTGTGGACTGCCATTAATAAAGACGCAGTAAACGCCGAACTAGATCCCATTCCTGAGCCTCCAGGAAGATCTCCAATATATGATATATCCAAGCCTTTATCATGATATTTATAAAAATTTAGTATTTCTCTAACAATTGGATGTTGAATTTGATCGATGCTTTCAACTTCTTCAGACAGCCTCCATAAAACTCGAAATTTTTTTTCTTGAAACGCAGGTTTCACTCTCAGTGTAATGTAAGTGAAGTAATTAATAGTTAAAGATAAAAAAGCACCACCATGCTCGAAAAACCAGTTTTCATAATCGGTTCCGCCACCAAAAAAGGAAATTCTGTAAGGAGACTTTGTGATAATCATATAAGAGAAATTTATAGTTATTGTTTTTTGAAATTATATCCATCTTTTTACAGACAATCTATAGATAATTTCTGATAATGGGCAAATAATAATATCTAAAATCCAATAAATTTTTTTCAATTGATAGCCCTGCTTTAAAATAGATAAAAAATTATTCAAATCCATCTTATAAAAATAGTATACTAAAAGGAGACTTAAATTATGAGATTTAAAATCTATTAATTTTCTTTTTTTATACGGTGATAAATTTATTTGAGATAAGTATTTGTCAGCAATTCCTATATGTTCATATCTTATTTTTTTTATATTTTTTCTATTTCCAGTATGAGAATTTTCATGGGTTGTCATTCTATAAAGAACTTTTTCAATAACAAAATTTTTTTCATTATTAAGAGCTAATCTAATCATAAACTCTCTATCATTTGAGTAAAAAATAGTACCATCATAATATAAAGGCTCATACATACCATACTTTTCAAAAATTTTTCTATTATAGAAATGGTTTAATACATGTTTAAAAAGTATATTATTAAGATTTAACTGAATGTTTTTTTTTCTGAATGATTGAGTGATAATTTTTTTTGATTCTAGTTTCTCAATACTTAAACCATATGAAAAAATATTAATATTAAGATTATTTTGGTACGCAATGCTGATATCATTTAAAGTAGTATTTGATAAATAATCATCAGCATATAAGAATCCTATAATTTCTCCAGAAGACATTGATATCGCTTTATTGCAAGCGTCAGCTCCACTTCTGTCCTGTTCAGATATGAATTTTGAAATTATATCTGAATTCTTTTCAATAATTTTGCATGTATTATCTTTTGATAATGAATCCATAACAATACACTCAAGATTTTCATATTTTTGCTCTCTTAGAGAATCAAAAGTTTTTTGTATTGTGCTTTCAGCATTTTTACATGGGATAATTACAGTGATTTTTGGTTTATTCATATTATAAAATTATTCGTTTAGTATTTTTTCGATCTGCTGAATCTTATCTTTATCTTTAAAAACTTTTTGAAAAACTGATTTTTTTGACATAAATAATAAAGTTTTTATTAAAAATTTATCTAAAAATTCCATATAACACCAAAGCATAAAAATTATATTCTTTAATTTTGAATCTATAACATGATTCGGAGAACCCCTATGGTAAAAAAAATTAAATCTTCTATAAAAATTTGTCATTATTATTTTTATACTATTTAACTTTTTTTTCTTAACATTTTCATTTTTAGATATACAGCATACAATCTCATAAGCTTTTTCATTTGCAATTTTTTGAATCCTATAAGACATAAGCCTAAAAAAAGCTTTATAATATATTCTTGTCCTTTGGATTCTGATAAATAACTTTAGATTATCCGAAACATTTTGGCCAGAATAATTGATTTTATTGTTTATTACATCTCTATTGTATTCGGCTCCATATTTTTTAATGTAATACGCAACACATTCTTGAAAACTATCTGGGCCGATACAAGGATTCCATAGATTTACCTGATCCAGCCATTTCTTTGTATAGAAAGCATACGAGTCAGGTTTATACCCACATTCCCATATATCATTGTATTCTTCATTTTTATATTTTGAGCATCTTATTCTAAAAATATCATCTTCGAAGTATTTTCTATATTTTAATATTATATCATCCCAGTTTTTTGTTAGAAAACGTATTTCATCGGAAACACAGCAAACAAAATAGCAAGTTTTAGAAGTTTGTTTTAACAATAAATTAAGAGGTTTCCATGCATCTGCGAAAGTTTTTATTAAATCTGTCTCAATATATTTAATTAAATCTGGAGTTTGCTTATTTAACTTGGTGATAATTTGTATCATTTCTTTATCACCCTTATCAATATTTACTAATATTTCTATTCTTTTAATAATTTTTGTAGTACTAATAATTGATTTAACAAAATTTTCGAAAGATTCTGGTCTGTTAGAATTTAAATGAATAGAGATTAACTTTTCTTCAAACATTTTTTAAAATAAATTATCTTTTATATCTAAAAAATGTGATTCTGCCTTTTTCCTATGCTCATCTGTAAAGTGTGTAGGATATACTAAACTCATATTTTTTAGAGAATATTTATTATACTTTTGTTCTTTTCTTTGCATTCCCCAAAAACCCCCCCATGACGAAACATTTCCAAAAAATTCGTGTACAGCTAAAGTTACTCCCGGATGGTAGTTTTTTTTTGTTTTTGGGTCATTGATAAAATCTTTGTCTCTATTTTTTTTTGCAAATATATTATCTATCTCATGCATTTGAAGATTTAAATCATCACCACATATAATTCCTCCCTCTTTTAAAAGCTTTAAGGAATTATAGATATCAGTTTTTACAGGATTATATGTATGGTCAGCATCGATAAAAATAATATCATATTGTTTTTCCTTTATCTGAGGCAGAATCACTTCACTTTTACCTTTTATATGCTTTATATTTATTTTCTCTTGAAGTATTCCAATATTATGTAAAAAAGCTTCATAAGCAAAATTAGATTCCAAGAGATTTTCCATCTCAAGCGCATAGTCTTTTTTGTCATGAACTTCCATATCAAAAAAAGGCTCCCATGCATCTATACAAGTAATTGAGCTTTTATTATCAAAATATAATGATAATCCTTGGCCCCATGACAATGTTGATGCACCAAACCATGATCCAATTTCAAGAACATCAATAAAGTCTGTATTTTTTTCTTTCTTAAGATATTCGACAGTAGCAATCATAAATAGATGCCTGATTGGTGCGCTTAGTACAGCATTTTTATGGTTTAAATAAGGCTTATTCTTATCTTTAATTTTATGCTCTTCTAGATCATTCATAAGATTTACCTTGTCAAATATCGACCTTTATTTTTTTTGACATTAATTCTCCAATAGTCTAATAAATCTGAAATTGTTTTTTCATAAGGAATTATTGGCTCCCATCCAGTATGTTCTTTGAATTTTTTTGTATTTGGAATTTGTAAATCTGCATCTATTGGTCTTAACCTGCTTTCATCCACTTCAACATTGATTTTATTTTTGATTTTTGACATATTAATTAAATCATCAAGAATTTTTCCAATTTCACAAGAGTATGAACCTCCAATATTATAATATTCTCCTTTTACTGGATTTACTGTAAGAAGAAGATAATAAGCTCTTACAGCATCTCTAACATCAGAAATTGTTCGCATTGATTTTAAATTGCCAACTTTAATTACTGGCTTTATAACACCTTCTTCAGCTAAAGCTATTTGTTTAGCAAAAGTCGATTCTGCAAAAACATCGCCCCTTCTCGGGCCAGTGTGGGTGAACATTCTTGTTGTCATGATAGTCATATTGTAAGCTTCGGCATAAAATCTTCCTATAAGATCTGTACCAACTTTTGAGATTGCATATGGCGAGGCTGGATGAAATGAACATTCTTCATTTATGGGTATTTTATCTTTCGGGACTCTTCCAAAAACTTCAGAAGACGCGCAAACATGAATTACTGATTTTATTGCATATGATTTTAAAGCTTCAAGCAATATTGATGTTCCATTAATATTTGTCTCATAAGTATCAAGCGGCGCGTCAAAACTTGTTTTAGGGTAACTTTGTGCAGCAAGATGAAAAGTATAGTCTGGAACAACTTCAGACACCACTTTATTTATTGATTGAAAATCTCTTAAATCACCATAATGAAGGTAAACTCTATTTTTGTTATTGATATTTTCAATTAAATTTTCAATATTATCTAATGGACTTCTCCATCTAATAAGCCCATGAATTTCCCAATCAGTATTATTTAAAAGGTAGTCTGCTAAATGAGAGCCAACCATTCCTGTAATTCCAGTTATTAATGCTTTCAATTTATATTTCTCTCTTTAAAAAAATTTTCAAACACTTTTTTGACATAATCAATAGAATCATCGCACAGTGATTGATGAACTCCTATAGAAAAACCGTTATCCATTATGATATCAGAATTTATTAGCTCTCCTGATATTCTGTGTTCAAATAGAGAGTTAGCCGGTTGGCGTGCTAAGTTACCAGCAATTATGGGGCGAGTTTCTATTCCATTATTATTTAAATATTTACATATTTCATCTCTAGAAAAAATCTTATTAT
>CETK01015706.1_pt1 | contig 23236 bp, 13 predicted proteins | sample 361431 | NCBI WGS metagenome assembly CETK01 (sample SAMEA2622452, study PRJEB7988) | marine metagenome | biome: marine biome (ENVO:00000447); feature: surface water layer (ENVO:00002042); material: "saline water (ENVO:00002010), including plankton (ENVO:xxxxxxxx)" | depth 5 m | reverse complement strand
GATTGCACATGCTGTGACTGCTAGTTTCAGTTTTTTAATTGTAATTAAATCAAACGGAATCTTTTACCCAGATAATTAATGAGATTTCCATTATTAGTTATTTTATTATCATTTCTATTTATCTCCTGTGAAGAGGAAGATAATTCACCCTTTTATTTTGCAAAAAACGGGGTAACAATAAAAGCTAGAGATTGGGTTACTGTTGGAACTACAGGAGACCTTAATGGGGTTACCTATACAGCAGTAGATAGCCTCATGCTTCATGATTGGATAGATTCTGGTAAAGACTACGGAAAAGCTGTAACTACACTTGTTACTCGATTTAGGCCTATGTTAATTTCACATTTAGCTACACAAAGAGGGCTAGAGTTTCCAGTTCAATCAATCACATATAATATAGAGACCTGGGATGTGAGTAATATAGAAGTATATGATTGTCCTTTCTACGCTACAGTAATTGACCAAGATCTAAGTGGATGGGATCTTAGTAATGCAACACATCTATCCTTATGTGCAGACTTAAATAATGTAGACCCTAAAATAAATAACTGGAATGTTAGCAATGTAGAATTTATAGGTCAAACTTTCTTAAATGGAAATTATGTTGAGGGAATAGATTTAAGTAATTGGGATGTTTCCAATGTGACCGATTGCAGTTATTTTAGATTAACCCCTAACTGGCCAGAATCCAAAAAACCAAACTTCCTAGTAGACTGTAACTAATTCCAGATTTAACAACAATATCTAAATTTTGGTTTCTAATTAGGATTAAATACTTTTTGTATTAATTAATTAATAAATATAGATTTGCAAACTTCTCAGGGCTCTTAGCTCAGTTGGTTCAGAGCACCTGCCTTACAAGCAGGGGGTCGCTGGTTCGAATCCAGCAGGGCCCACAAACTAAGCGAGAATTAACTTCTCGCTTTTTTTTATAATATGAAATCTTAACCGCTATTTTTTACGTAATTAAACTATATTCATTAACCAATGATTTCACTTTCTGATCTAAACATTATTGGGTCTAAGATAAATTATAACTCCAAACCTGAGGTTTTATATAATATAACTATCAGGAAAAAAATGGGTATGTTAAGTTCAGATGGTGTTCTAACAGTAAATACAGGAAAGTTTACCGGGAGGTCTCCAAAAGATAGATATATAGTTAAGGATGACATCACAAAAGATAAAATTTGGTGGGGAGATATAAATAAACCTTTGTCTAATAAATTTTTCGATGGTCTACTTCAAAAGATTTCTAAATATCTAAGTGGTAAAGAACTTTATGTAAGAGATAGTTCAGCGTGTGCATCAGAAAAGTCAAGAATTAAAGTTCGTTCAGTTTGTGAGATTCCATGGAGTGATTTATTCATTCATAACATGTTTATTAGAGAGTTTTCTAAAGAGAAAAATATAGATTGGTATATTTTATGTGCTCCGAATTTTGAAAGTGATCCTAATTTAGATGGAGTCAAAAATAAGAATTTCACTATAATTAATTTTTCTAGAAAAATAATTCTCATAGGCGGATCTGCTTACACTGGTGAAATTAAAAAAAGTATTTTTTCAGCTCTAAATTTTACCTTGCCTGTTTATGAAAATATTTTACCAATGCATTGTAGTGCAAACTATGGTGAAGAAGGGAATACGTCAATTTTCTTTGGATTATCTGGCACAGGAAAAACTACTTTATCAACAGATGAAAATAGAAAACTTATAGGTGACGATGAACATGGGTGGGATATAGATGATTCGATATTTAATTTTGAAGGCGGTTGTTATGCTAAGGTTCTAAATTTATCAGAAAATAACGAGCCAGAAATATTCAATGCTATTAAACCGTGTGCTTTACTAGAAAATGTTGTAGTTGACAAAAATAAAAATGTAGTATTTAATGATAGTTCAATATCTCAAAACTCAAGGGTAAGTTACCCTATTTATCATATAAATAACTCCCTTTCAAAATCAATTGGAAATAAACCAAAAAATATATTTTTTTTGACTGCTGATGCTTTTGGGGTATTGCCTCCAGTTTCTAAACTTTCTAAATTTCAAGCAGCTTATCATTTTATTTCAGGATATACATCTAAATTAGCTGGTACTGAGGTTGGAATTAATGATCCAGTACCTAATTTCTCTGCTTGTTTTGGCGCACCTTTCATGCCATTACACCCATCTGTATACGCGGAAATGCTTATTAACAAATTAGAAAGAAGCAAGACAGCAGTATGGCTCATTAATACAGGCTGGATTGGTGGTCCTTTTGGTACTGGTAAGAGAATACCATTAAAATATACAAGAAGAATAATTAACGGAATAAATAGTGGCGTTATGAACGAGATGAATTCTGAACATTACAGAATACATTCAATTTTTAATTTTAAAATACCCATTGTATGTCCCGGTATCCCTAAAAACATTTTAAGTCAGAAAGAACTGTGGAATGATGATGAAAAGCTATCAAAGGCATTGAGAAAATTGGCAATTTATTTTAAAGAAAATTTCAGAAAATTTGAAAACGAAATTCCTGAAAAAATTAAATTAGGAGGGCCAAATTAAAACCCTATCTTGAGTAGGGTTTTTTAATTTATGATTTTAGATTTGAGTATGTTAAGTCTCGGTAAAATCATTTACGCCATATTTTTTTCATCATTATTTACTGTTGATAATACCAAAATTAATCAAGACCAAAATTCACTAAAAGAGCTATTCAAATCAAAGTTTAAAATTGGTGTAGCAATAAATAAAAACCAGATAAGACAGAAAAAACAAGAGGAGAATGAACTTATTAAAAAAGAATTTTCCTCACTGACTGCAGAAAATATTATGAAGTGGGATGAGATTCACCCAAAAAAAGATAAGTATAATTTTAAAATTTCTGATCTTCTTGTAAAACTTACAGAGGAAAATAATCAAGACTTAATTGGTCATACTCTTGTGTGGCATAATCAAATACCGAATTGGGTTACAAGGAAAGGTGATGGTACGCTTGTTAGTTATAACACTCTTTACAGAAATATTTTTGATCATATATCTTCTGTTGTAGGTAGGTACTCAGGTAAGATAAAGGGATGGGACGTTGTAAACGAGGCAATTTTAGATGACGGTTCTTACAGAGATAATGATTTTTATAAAATATCTGCTGATGAGTATATATTTAAGTCTTTTGAGATAGCTCATAATGTTGATCCAAATGCTGAACTGTACTATAATGATTTTAGTATGTATAAACCTGAGAAGTGTAATGCAGCAATTAGGCTTGCAAAAAAAATTATTGATAGAGGATTGAGAATAGATGGTATAGGTCTTCAGGCACACTGGGGATTGGATTATCCCTCAATTGATGAAATAGAAACAAGTATTCTTAAAATTCACGAAGCAGGTTTCAGAGTTCATTTCACAGAACTTGATATTGATGTTTTACCAAATTTGTGGGAGATTGAAGGTGCTGACTTATCGGATAATTTTAAATCTAATGATCAGCTTAATCCATATAAATCATCACTGCCTGATAGCATCTCAAACCTGCTCTCTAACAGATACACAGAAATTTTTGAATTATTTGATAAGCATAATGACAAAATAGATAGGGTTACCTTCTGGGGTTTATCGGACGGTCATAGTTGGAAAAATGACTGGCCAGCCAAGGGCAGGACTAATTACCCACTTCTATTTGACAGAGAAAATAATCCTAAGAAAGCTTACAAGGATATAATGATGCTCTTTAATGAAAAATAATTTAATTACCATATCTTTAGTTTAGATGGATAAATCACATGTACTAACAGTCAAAGAAAAAATTGGTTACAGTCTTGGTGATTTAGCAGCCAACCTAGTATTTCAGACACTCATAACATACCTTGCTTATTTTTACACAGATATTTATGGACTAACATCCGATGACTCATCTTTCATAATTTTAACAGTTGGTTTAATTGCTGCGTTTTCATTTAACCCAATAATAGGTGCGATAGCAGATAGGACTAATTCTAAGTGGGGTAAGTTTAGGCCTTGGATATTATGGACTTCGGTACCTCTTGGTATCATTTCATTATTAGCTTTTTCAACACCAGATTTTTCTTACAAGGGCAAGTTTATATATGCGGTTGTTACTTACACTGCCCTGCTATTTGTTTATGCTGCAAATAATCTTCCTTACTCAGCATTAAGTGGAGTCATAACTGGTGATATGAGGCAGAGGAATAGCATGTCTTCTTACAGGTTTGTTGCTGTTATGGCAGCACAATTTTTTGTGCAGGTATTCATGTATCCAATTATATTGAAAGTTGGTGATGGAGATAAAGCTCTTGGTATAGAAACTGTAATGACATACCTTGCTATAATTGGTACAGTTATGCTTCTCATAACATTCTTTACTACAAAAGAAAGAATAATACCTAAACCTGAACAGAGATCAAGTCTAAGACAGGACATTTCTGATTTATCATCTAACCTACCATGGATTATCATGCTAACCGTAACAACATTTTTATTTATTACTTTGTCAATGAAAGGCGGTGCTTACGTATACTATTTTGAAAATTATGTTAATGAGGAGTCTCTTACTTTATTTATTGAGCCAATAATATCTTTTCTCTCCTTAATCGGTCTAAACTTTTTTGGTGAAGATCCTGTATCAGCTGGTTTTGGATTATTTAATGCCGGCGGTATCATATTTATGATCGTTGGAATTTCTTTTTCTAAGGGTCTAGCAGATAAATACGGGAAGAGAGACGTCTTCATGTCCGCATTATTTGTCTCAACATTATTTATAGCGGTATTCTATTTCTTCAATCCAGAGAATTTAAAACTCATGTTTATATCTCAAATCTTACATGGTTTCTTTTATGGACTTACTATTCCTTTACTCTGGGCAATGATTGCTGATGTGGCGGATTATTCAGAATGGAAAAATAATAGGAGAGCTACCGCAATAATATTTTCTGCGATGATGGTTGGCTTGAAGGGTGGGCTAAGTATTGGAGGTGCACTTGTTGCTTCAATACTAGGTTATTATGGATATGAGGCAGGTATGGATCAGGGGATGAATACTCTTTTCGGGATCAAAATGCTTATTAGTATTTTCCCATCAATTCCTTTCTTTGTTTGTGTTTTTATTCTTTTATTTTATCAAATAGATAAGAGGATGGAGTCAAAAATAGAGTTAGATCTAAAAAGTAGCAGGTAAATGTCAGACAATATTGATTTTAATGATTTAAGAAAAAGAGCGGTGTCTCAACCGCTAGTGGTTGATAAATATACTGCCGACCCGTCCGCCCACGTATTTGATGGGAAGATATATATTTACCCATCTCATGACATAGATACTGGTATACCTTTTAACGACAACGGTGATCATTTTGGGATGAGAGACTATCACGCCTACACAATGGAAAGTCCTGATGATAAACTTGCTACCGATCTAGGAAAGATACTTGATATAGATGATGTACCTTGGGCAAAAAGACAAATGTGGGCCCCGGACATCGCTAGAAAAGGTGACAAGTATTATTTTTATTTTCCGGCCAAAGATAAAGATGATATTTTTAAAATTGGGGTAGCTCAGGGTGATAGTCCCTCAGGGCCATTCACTCCTGACCCTAAACCAATTGAAGGAAGCTATTCTATAGATCCTGCAGTTTTTAATGATAGCGGTAAATATTATATGTATTTTGGTGGACTTTGGGGTGGCCAGCTCCAGAAATATAGAAATAATATTTATAGCAACGGAAATGAATTGAGGAGTGATGATGATTTTGCTTTTGGACCATTAGTAGCAGAATTGTCTGATGACATGAGAGGTTTTTCTACTTCACCTGAAGAAATAATTATCCAGGATGAAAACGGAAACCCTTTATTAGCTGGAGACAATAGCAGAAGGTATTTCGAGGGTCCTTGGATGCACAAGTACAATAAAAAATATTACCTATCATACTCAACTGGTGACACACATTTCATCTGTTATGCCATAGGGGATACCCCAAAAGGACCATTTATGTATGCTGGTAAAATTCTAGATCCAGTCGTTGGATGGACTACTCATCACTCAATATGCGAATTTAATGGGAGGTGGTTTCTCTTTTACCACGACTCTTCTCTTTCTGAGGGAGTAACTCACCTTAGATGTATGAAGGTTGTAGAAATATTCTATGACAAGAATGGCTTGATCAAAAAAATCAATCCCTATTCTTAATTTGAATTGATTTTGACTTTTATAACAGAATGAAATAATTATTGCTTTTTTAACAGATATAATATAAATTCAAAATCAAATTTTTAGTTTAAAGCTAAAAAATACTTGACTTTCGCAAACAAGTCAACAAATTGAAACTAACTAAATGACTAAATGATGAGAGTATTCCTTTTATTTATAACACTATTTGCAACCACATTAAGTTTCGCTCAGCAGACAATAACTGGAACTGTTACTGATGGTACTGGAGAAACAATCCCTGGAGCAACAATTCTAGAGTTAAATACTAGTAACGGAGTTGTTACTGATATTGATGGAAATTTTTCGATATCGGTATCAGGATCAGATGCAGTCTTAAGAATCTCATTTTTAGGTTTTGAAACTCAAGAGATATCTGTAGGTGCAAGATCAGTTATTGACATAACTCTTGCCCAAGACCTTCAGGAATTAGAAGAGGTTGTTGTTGTTGGTTACGGAACAGTCAGGAAAAGCGATCTGACGGGTGCTGTATCATCGGTCGAATTATCTGAGAACGAAGCTAGAGAGTTTGCTACTGTAGATCAAATATTACAAGGAAGAGCTGCTGGTGTCCAGGTAACACAGAACTCAGGCTCCCCGGGTTCAGGTATCAGTGTAAGAATTAGAGGTACCAATAGTCTTAGAGGAAACAACGAGCCACTATATGTTGTTGATGGAGTCATTATCTCATCTGCAGGAGAGGATGTAAATCCGGCTGGTGGAATAGGTAACTCAGGTCAAGAAGTACAGAACGGGCTTAATGGATTAAACCCTCGTGATATTGAAAGTATTGAAGTTCTTAAGGATGCATCTGCAACAGCTATCTACGGGTCTAGAGGAGCTAATGGAGTTGTTTTAATAACAACGAAAAAAGGGCTTACTGGAAAAAGAAAAATTGATTTATTTGTAAATTCTGGTGTGAGAATGATGGAGGATCAGAGATACGATGTTTTGAGTGGTTTAGATTTTGCAAGATATCAAAATGAAGTTCAGGCAATGAACTACAATAATGTGAGGTATCATATTGATGGAGATAAGGTTTATCCAATACTTGAAGGAGGAACTTTGGCTTCGACTCCTGCTGTTTTACATGACTGGCAGGATGAAATCTACAATGTTAGTGAGCACTATAATTTTGGTGGATCGGTATCTGGAGGAGATAGTGATGGTAGTTATTACTTATCATTTGGTTACACAGATCAGAAAGGACTTGTTGAGAACTCAAGATTTCAAAGTGGAGATATAAGATATAATTTTGATAAAAAGATTACAGATAAATTAAAAGTAGACGCAAGGTTTAGTGGATTTTATAGCAATTTGGACTTTGCTGAATCAGGTGATTTGATTGGTGCAAATCAAAGTGCTGTAAGAAGTACATTGGCAAACGTTCCTATCACCAATGACGAGATGGAGGAATACGGGAACGCGCTAAACACTACAACCCCATTAGGTTGGGTAGAAGATTTTGAAGATAAATCTGAGGAGAGTAGATTTATTGGTTCAGTTACATTGACATATGACTTACCAGTAAAAGGTCTAAAGTATGAACTGAGAGCTGGTGGAAATATGAGAAGTAAAGAAAGAAGAAGATTCTGGGGATTAAATACCTTCCAAGGAAAAGCTGCTAACGGTGCCCTTCAGATTTCTAATCTTAACACGAAGTCCTATCAGGTAAATAATCTTCTTAGATTTAATAGGTCATTTAATAGAAAGCATAGATTAAATGCAGTTGCTGGTGTGACTTGGGATTCGAGAGATGTTGATACTAAAATATTTGCTGTCGAGGATTTTGTTACTACTGCCTTAACAACGCAGCAACCTCTTTTAGGTCAGCTTAATTCAACTCCGCTTGCTACGGACGCATCAGATACGAGACTTATATCTTATTTAGCTAGAGCGAACTATACTTTCATGAATAAGTATGTGTTAACGTCCACACTAAGAGTTGACGGGGTCTCTAAATTTTCACAAGAAAATAGATACGGATATTTCCCATCTTTCTCACTTGCTTGGAGATTAGTGCAAGAATCTTTCATTGATAACTTGAATGTTTTTGATGATTTAAAATTAAGGGCTGGATGGGGTCAAATTGGTAACCATGGGATAAGACCTTATGCTACGCTTTCTAATTACGCAAGTAATACAAATGTTTTATATGGTAATGCAAATAACGGCGTAGATATCCCAATATTTCTACAAAATATTGCTAATCCCGACCTTAAGTGGGAGACGACAGAGCAGGTTAATTTAGGTTTAGATTTTGCATTTCTGGAGAGTAGAATAACTGCCACTGTCGATGTCTACAGTAAGCTAACCAAAGATTTACTTCAAAATGTTCCTATACCTTTATCTTCTGGATTTTTAAATGTTCAAGTTAATAGAGGTGAAATTGAGAATAGAGGTATTGAGGCAAGCTTAAATGCAATACTAGTTGATAACAATGATTTCACCTTGTCAGTTGGCGGTAACATCGCATTTAATAAGACTAAACTTAAAAATCTTGGACTTCCTGCCTCAGGTATTTTACTTAATGGCTCTTACCAGCAAAAGGCATTTTACGAGGGTAATAATGTTAGTAGAGGTAACATATTCAAATATGCACCTAATGTATTTATTGAAGGAGAAGAGACTAGTCTTTTTTATGGTTTTGAAACAGATGGAATATACCAAGTTAACGATGCCCTTCCTGGAGGTGGTATAGCAAGAATTTATGATCCATCTGATGATAATCCACCTATTTTTTGGGCAGGTGACTACAGGATTGTAGATCAGAATGGTGACGGCGTAATAGATTTACAGGACAGGACAATCATAGGTAACCCAAATCCAGATTTTGTATATGGTATTAATCTAGAACTATCTTATAAGAATTTAAGTTTAAGAGTTCTAGCTAATGGTGTATATGGAAATGACATTGCTAATGGAAATTTATTGCAGCTCGCAACACCTGAAGGTATTTCATGGAGTAACATAACAACTGCTGCGTATAATAATGCTTGGAGACCAGAGAGGACATCAAATAGTTATCCAAGAATTGGTTACACAACAAATGGTCAAATAGCGATGCCTGATTGGATAATTGAGGACGGAAGTTTTCTTAGAATAAGTAATATTAACCTAAGCTATCAATTTGATAGAATAAATATTTATCTCTCCGCTCAAAATCTATTCACATTTACAGGATATAGTGGATACAACCCAGAAGTTACAAGCTTTCTGTACGATGGATTAAGAAATGGAGTAGACTGGAACGGTCAGCCAAGTGCTCGTAAATTTACAATTGGACTAAACTTTAACTTATAAACAAGATGAAATTTTTAAAATTGATAACAATGCAAACTATGAAAAATTTAAAAATACCTTTCTTAGCTTTCTTATTAATATTTTCAAGTTCTTGTGAGCTTGAGGAGGTTGCACCTTTTCTTGATAAAACCGTTTACGAAGATCCTCAAACCGCTGAGGCAAGTGCGAAAGGAATATATGCTGGACTCACTGCATACAATGCTAAAGAAAGAGGAATTTTTGTTATTAACGGATTTTCAGGATTGTTTATTACAGGAAAGCAAGGTCAAAGAATTACAAACCCTAATAATGCTAACCTTTTCTCTCTAAATCCAACTTACGACGCGGACTCAGAGGCAATGTGGAGTGAGTATTATGCAGTTATATCAAGATGTAATGGCGCAATCCAGTATACAACTACCGGTAACGATGCCGTATTTGATAACGTTGCTGGACATGCATACTTCCTTAGAGCATTTTCATATTTTCAGCTTGTAAGGTTATGGGGAGATATACCCTTGTGGACTGTTTTGCCAGATAATAATAATCTACATAAAGCTAAATCTCCAGCAAAAGATGTTTACGCTCAAATCATAAGTGATGCTCAGCAAGCTGAATCACTAATGAATGAGTCGCTGGGTATTGGCTATCCTCTAAAGTTTGCTGCTAATATGCTTTTGGCTAAAGTTTATATGACACTTGCTACAAACCCAGATCTTGGAGATGGTTCAAGTAATTACTGGCAGTTAGCTTATGATGAAGCAATAAAAGTTAAGAACTCAGGCAGGTATTCTCTTCATCCTAACTACAGTGAATTATTCACACAATCAGGTGAAAACTCTAGAGAATCGATATTTGAATATCAATTAAGTGAGATAGCAAGTAATAGCCAGCTTGGAAGAAATTATACTCCGTGGAAATATAAGACAGGAATGCATTTTGGATGGTTCTCAGTTCATGCTAGCGTTTACGATAGCCACGTTGCTAATTATCCTGCTGATCCTAGACTTGATGGTACATACCTTCACTATTATACGAGGGCAGACAATAATGCAGAAGTTAAGGTATATCCTTCGACTGGTAGAAATAACTTTAGAGCATCACACCCATATCTTTTCAAGTTTGCTGAAAAAGATAAAAGTCATTCAGCTCAGTATAACAGCCAAAATTATATTATGTACAGGTATGCTGATTTATTACTAATGCTTGCTGAAATTTCTAATGAGTTATCTAAAGATGCTGAGGCAATGGGATACGTTGAGCAGGTTCTTGATAGAGTAGGGTTAACTCCTCATATCAGTTATCAAGGTGGTCAGGCATCTTTCAGAGACGCAATTATGAGAGAGTATAGATTTGAGTTACTTGGTGAGGGTGAAGATTCTCATAATAACAGAAGAAGGGGTTATAATTATTTTCTCAATAATACCATATTACCTCATAATAATGATCCAAATAAAAATCAGTATGATCTAACATTAATTACTGATGAGACTAGGATAATGAAATTACCTATTCCTCTTGGAGAGGTTACAACTAACGACCTAATTGACGATTAAATTAATAAATATGAGATACATCATAAATAGTTTTAAGTTTCTAATATTTTCTTTATTCATACTTTCATGTGAGGAAAGAGTTGAATTAGATTTTGTGGAGTTTACTCCTGGTTCACTTTCTGATAATGACGGTAAAATCACCTACTCTGATGTAGATGTTTATCCATTGCTAGACGTTATATCTACTGATACACCAAGTGTAGACAACAGTATTAAGACTGGAATTGTTTTTAAAATTGATACAGTTAAAGCTCCTGCAGAGAGTTCTTACGATAACTCTAAATTTTCAATTGATAAGCCATCAGGCGTTATATCTTACGATAATTCATCGGGAGGTCTTTCTGAAGGAAATTATATGATATCAGTTTCAGTTGATAATGCAGGTGGAGTTGCTAATTACACTGACGCAGTTACAATGAAAGTATTACCGGTCCCAATACAAATAAATATTGATAACGCAAGTGTTGATGTAGGGTCACTTCAAATTGGAGAAATTGCAACTGCTTCTATAACTGATTTATCTGGTTCGGGTGTTGTTAACATGGTAACATATCAGTTGATTGATGCTCCAGACACATATACTATTAACGAAAAAACAGGTGTCATCTCAAAAGTAAAGGCTGCAAACTCAGGTTCAGTTAAGTTATCTGTACAAGTAGGTAGCAACCTTGGAGCTGTTGTGGCGACAGATCTATTAACAATAAATGTTGGACCTTCTCCAACACTGAGTTTATTGCAATTAGATGGTACAACTGCTTTAACTAGAGTAACGTTATCTCCTTATACGGCATATACAAGTTATCCCCCTGTTCTTAGTGATATGACAGCTGCATCTTGGGAAATTATATTACCTGCCGCCTTAGATAATTTTAAGAATTTTTTCAGTATGGGTTCAGCAGGGGAAATAACTATTGCTGCTGACGCTAACCTTCCTGAGGGAGATTATAAAATTGGATTAACCTCTACTAATGCTGGTGGAATTTCTCTTGATTTTCCTGAGGTTTTAACAATAAAGGTAGAGAATAGATCTGCAGTAGTTTTTGAAGATTTAATCAATGGTCCTGGAGATGGCGTCCCACCAAGTTCAGTTGAGGGCTGGAGCTCTTTCGTGATTGCTGGTACAGTTGGTGATGGTAGTGCGTGGAAGAAAATGAAGGCTGTTGCTGGTAAGTGGAGTAGTATGAGAAGATGGATGGGTGGTTCATATGTCGGTGACTCAGACGAGTCAGTAGTAAGAGTAGTAGACTTATCTTCTATAGATAAAACAAAACCAACAACTGTTGTATTTGGTGAAGTGATTGGATATGGACCAGCATATATGAACAAGTACGATAGAGCATTTTATTATGGTGAGGACACTACAAATATATCTTCAGGAACATGGAATGATACTGAATGGGTTCCTTTGACTGGATTAGGCTTAGAGGGTGCAGATTGGTTAGGTGCTAACTGGAATGCTGGAAATGGTCCTGCTCAGAAATATACTAAGTCAATTAACTTAAACACTATCACTGGTGATAAGGTTTATTTAAATTGGAGAATGAGAAGAAAAGATTCTCAGACAGGTAAGCAGAACGGGCAGTGGGTTATTAACGATGTAAGAATAGAACAGCCTGACGTTTATACTGCTGAAGAAGAATAAGGATAATTTCTTAAGTTTAAATTACTTTAGTTAACCAATTTATTTCTTTATTTATAGATGAAAAATATCTATCTCGTTTTTTTATTCTTTTTTATCTCCATTACATCACACTCAAAGAAGAACATATTATTTATTGCCGTTGATGATCTCAAGCCATCATTAGGAGTCTATGGTGATTCCTTTGCAAAAACTCCAAATATTGATGAGTTGGCTTCATTAGGTACAACATTTACAAATGCTCATGTTCAGCAGGCTATTTGTGCTCCATCAAGAGTAAGTTTATTGACTGGTCTAAGACCTGATTTAACTGAAGTCTGGGATCTTGAAACTCAGATGAGGGATAGAAACCCTAATATATTAACCCTACCACAACACTTTAAAAATAACGGTTATAAAACTGTTGGTATGGGTAAAATATTTGACAACAGAAGTGTTGATAAGGGTTTGGATAAACCATCTTGGTCAGTTCCTTACATTAGAGTAAATGTTGATCATCCAGTGCACGGGAATAATATTACTGGATTTCAGTCTACTGAAAATAAAAGGATTCTTTCTCAGTTAAGAGAACAAGCATTGGCTGATGGAATCCCAAATAGAGAGATGTGGCAGTATCTAAGAAGTAAATACAAACCGTCTACTGAATCTTTTGATATTTCGGATGATGGTTATTTTGATGGTGCCTTGGCACTTGAAGCTGTTAATCAAATTAATGAACTTGCAGATAACAATGAACCATTTTTTATTGCGGTTGGATTTCAAAAACCTCACTTGCCCTTTGTTGCTCCTAAAAAATATTGGGATATGTATGATAGGAGTCAAGTTCAGTTAGCTAGATATCAGAAGTGGGCTAGAGGAACTGTTAAGTTGGTATATAATAATAATGGAGAGATGAGATCGTATACTGATATCCCAGAATCTTTTGACCAAAAAGGACTTATAAATATAGATAAACAAAGGGAGCTGATTCACGGTTATTATGCATGTGTCTCCTATATTGATGCTCAGGTTGGTAAAATTCTCAGAGCAGTTAAAGAAAATAATTTACTTGAAAATACAACTATTGTTTTGTGGGGAGATCACGGTTGGCACCTAGGAGATCATGGACAGTGGGCTAAACATTCAAACTTTGAACAGGCAACTAGATCACCCTTAATAATTGTTGACCCTGATACTAAAAAAAATAATTTTAATTCTTCCCCAACAGAATTTATCGATGTCTTTCCTACTCTTGTAGAATTATCAGGCCTAAAATCACCAGATCATCTACAGGGAAATAGTTTAGTAACATTATTAAATGGTAAATCAAAAGTTAAAGATTATGCAATTAGTCAGTATCCTAGAGGAAATGTGATGGGATACGCATTAAGAAATGATAGGTATAGATATGTTGCATGGTATAAGAACAGATTCTCGATAAATGAGAAGGATATTATAATCAAAGAATTATATGATTATAAATCTGACCCAGATGAAACAGTTAACATAGTTGGGATAGAAAGAGCACTAGCTGAGGAGTTTCAATCTTCTTTAAATAATTTTTTTGAGAAGCAGTCAAATGAAAAAAATAAATTTAAAGCGACTCAAAAAATTGAAAGATCAAACGAAAGTAATAATTCTAGTAATGTAAATTCTTCAATTAACCTTTTAAAAAATCCTGGTTTTGAAAACGGAACACAGGGATGGAATGTGAACAAGGGATGTCCCATTTATTCGGTTAACAATAATGCTAAGTCTGGTGAAAGTGCTTTAAGGTTTGAGGGAACTAGATGTGGTGTTTTTCAAAATATAAATGGTTTAAAACCAAATACCGAATATAAGGTTACTGCATATATGAAGTCTGAGAATAATGAAGCTGTCCTTCTTAAAGTTAGATTCTATGGCGGTGAGGATATTACACGTAGATATAATAAATCAGAATATGGAGAGGTAACTGTCACATTTAAAACGGGTCCAGAAAATACTTCAGTTCGAATCGCATTATTAAAATATGTTGCTGGGGCTACTGGAAGAAGTTGGTTTGATGATTTGTCTGTAGTTGAAGTTGGATATAAGCCTATGGCAAAGAATAATAATTCCTCGACTACTAAAAACTTATTAAATAATTCTGGTTTTGAGAATGGAACCAAAGGATGGAATAAAGGAAAAGGATGCCCAATTAATGCTGTAAATAATAATTCAAGATCTGGAGATAGTGCTCTTATGTTTGAGGGAACTAAATGTGGTGTATTTCAGAAATTAAGTGGTCTAAAACCAAACACAACATATAAAGTAAGTGCATATATTAAATCAGAAAATAATGAAGCTGGACTGTTGAAAGTCAGATTTTATGGTGGTAAAGATATTACAAGAAGATATAATAAATCCGAATATGGAGAGGTGACCGCCACGTTTAAAACCGGTCCTGAAAACACTTCTGCTCGAATTGCTTTGTTAAAGTACATTGATGGTGGTACAGGAAGAACTTGGTTTGATGACTTATCGGTGATTGAGATAGGAACTCAATTAGTTTCAGAGGAAAAACCTATCCGTAAAATTTTGATAGAAAAAAATTATGACAATTTTTATTTTGGCGCAACAATTTCATCTGGTCAGTTAGATACGGACGTAGAAAAAATTTTAGCAAATAATTTTAACATGACTGTTCCTGAAAATGCTGTTAAGCAATCTATTGTTCATCCTGATCCAGATACATGGGATTGGACTAAAATTGATGCTATTCTTGATATGGCTAAAGAGAATGATCTTAGCGTTAGGCTTCATGGACCAATTAGTCCTCAATCTTCAAGATGGGTAAAGCACGATGACAGAAAACCTGTAGAGCTAGAAAATATTATGAACGAGTTTCTTATAGAACAATGTAAAAGATTTAATAATCATCCTAACGTAAAGTGGATGGACGTAGTTAATGAGACAATTACAATAGACGGTGAATGGTTCGGTCCAAAGAAAGGAGTGACTGAGTGGGAAAACCCTTGGACAATTATTGGTTCAGACAACGATAAAAATAGCACTCCAATTTATATTTCAAGATCTTTCGAAATTGCCCAAAAGTATGCTCCAAATATAAATTTGGTATTCAATCAGCATGGTGGAATGGAAGAAGTCATGTGGGAGAGAGTGAAAGAGACTATTATGTATCTGAAAGATAAAGGTCTTAGGGTTGACGGTATTGGATGGCAGGCACATCTATCTAGTAGAATGAAATACGGTGAGAATGAAATTCAATATTTATCAGATCTTATAGATTGGTCTCATCAAAACAATTTAGAGTTTCATATAACTGAAATGGATTATAAAATTTTTGGTGAGGTGACAAAACAAAAACAAGAAATACAAGCAAAGGCATATTCAGATGTTTTAAAAACTCTATTATCAAAAAAAAATAACGGACTAGTCACTTTTAATACGTGGGGGATAGTTGATAGAGTTGGCATTCATACTGACAAGTCTAGATTTATTTTTGATCTAGCTGGTAATCCTAAGTTGGCATATTATAAGATGAAAAATATTTTAGAGGAAACAAATTCTGATTTATGATTAATAGGTATGTAATACTGATTTTGAGCTTGATATTTTTTAGTTGTAACGATGAGAATAAGTCGCAAAGGAAAAATGTTTTATTTATTGTAGTTGATGATCTCAAACCCCTTCTAGGGAGCTATGGATATAACGAAATAATCTCTCCTAATATTGATAAGTTAGCTAGTGAAGGTGTTTTATTTTCTAAAGCATATGCTCAGCAGGCAATATGTACAGCATCAAGGATGAGTTTTATAACAGGAAAACGTCCAGACTATACCAAGATATGGGATCTTCAGACTAAACTAAGAGATGTTAGACCTGATATTAAAACAATTCCTCAATATTTTAAGGAAAATGGTTACGAAACTGTGGGTATGGGTAAAGTTATGCACGGGGCAAAGAATAATGATCCCCTGTCTTGGACAAAGCCTTTTATAGCTAATGAAAACTTTGAGTATGCAGAAGGGTTTAAGATGCCAGCTAATCTTTATCAATCTCCTGAAATTCATAAGAAGTGGGACTCGTTACAGGCAGCTCTTGACGCAGACCCAAACGCAGATAGGGGTTGGTTTGCAGTTAACAGCGTAATGAGATCAGCTGGTCTTAGACCGTTAACTGAAAACTTAGATGTGCCTGACGATGCTTATGCAGATGGCGCCTCGACGCTAAAGACCATTGAGTTATTAAATGAATTTGATAGAGATAATAAAAACTTTTTTTTAACAGTTGGTTTTCAAAAGCCTCACTTACCATTTACTCCACCAAAAAAATATTGGGATCTATATCAAAGAGATGACATAAAACTTGCTGAATTTCAAAGTAAATCAATTGGGTCTCCGCAAGAGGCATATCACCAATCAGGTGAGTTAAGAAATTATCATGATACTGAGCCTAGCATGGATGAAAACGGAATTGTCAGTGAGGCCAAACAAAGAGAGCTTATACATGGATATATGGCATCTGTATCTTTTATTGATGCCCAGGTTGGTATGATACTTGACCATTTAGAGTCCACTGGAATGGATGAAAATACAGTGGTTGTATTTTTCGGAGATCATGGATGGCATCTTGGTGACCATGGTCTATGGAATAAACACTCAAATTTTGAGGAGGCAACAAGAACCCCCTTAATATTTAAAAGCCCAGATATAGATGGCGGATTTATTAATGACAGTCCTGTTGAATTATTAGATATATTTCCTACTGTTTGCACTTTAGCAGGTATTCAGAAGCCTGATGATTTAGATGGTATTTCATTGGTTCCTATCCTTGAAAAAAAATCAGAATATTTAAGAGACTTCGCAATAAGTCAATATCCGCGAAGATGTAATGTAATGCGTAGTGTTATTGGTAGATACCCAGATGATTGTACTCTTATGGGATACGCTGTAAGAAACGAAAAGTATAGATATGTAGCTTGGGTGTCTGGTAATTTTGAAGATAGATCTGATTTTAATAATGACGAGATAGTAATGGAAGAGTTATACGATTACGAAATTGATCCACTTGAAACGAAAAGTTATGCCTCTGATGCTAGTTACCAAAAGATTAAGGAGGAGATGATTCAAGACTTGAGAAGCGTAATATGGGAAAAATAGTTTTTGTATTACTTTTCTTCTCACCTTGTATCGATTTATTTTCTCAGTCTAATGTTTCAGCACACATATATAAAAAAATAGATTCTATTTCTTTAGATTTTAAATTATATAAACCAGATTCATTTAATGTAAATGAAAAGTATAGCACTGTCATACTCTTTCATGGAGGAGGATTTAATACAAGGTATGAAAATCAATTTAGAAGACACGCAAAATATTTTAACTCTAAAAATTTCATTTCTATAACACCCGTTTATAGAATTAAGAGTTTACATGGTACATCTGCTATTCAATCATGTGATGACGCTAAAGACCTAATTGATTATATTCTTTTAAATGCTGAAAAACTTAATATAGATAGAAATAAAATATTTGTTGGTGGAGGATCTGCTGGTGGTCTTTTAGCTCTTTCTACTACTTTTTGGAATATTGAAAGTAACATTGTCAAAGGATTAATTTTGTATAATCCAATTGTTGATACAGGTCCTAATTCAGCTTTTTCTAAGAGGAGATCAGGTAAATACAATTTAGATATTTCTCCTATTCATAATTTAGATAAAAACTTTCCACCATCAATTATATTTCATGGATCCTTAGATGAAATGGAACCTATAAATAAGATCAGAATGTATAAGCAAACTATTGAAGAATATGGGATAAGTTGTGATGTAATCGAATATCCAGGTCAGGGACATTCTTTTTTTAATAGTCAAGAATTTTTTGTTAAAACAAGTAGAGAAGTTGACAAATTTCTATCCTCTTTGGGTTATCTTAAGAATTAGAAAATAATTTATATGATTAGAATTACATGTAGAAAATTATTGTTGATATACTTTCTATCAACTCCACTTATTTCCTTATCTCAAAAACCAAATATACTTTGGATTACTGTTGAAGATATTAGTCCTACATTATCAATGTACGGAGATTCGACTGCAATTACTCCTAATTTAGATAAACTAGCATCTGAAAGTTTAATATACACTGAGTCTTTTACTACTGTTGGGGTTTGTAGTCCTTCAAGGTCTTCTCTGATAACTGGAATGTATCCTGTCTCAATTGGTACTCATCAGATGAGGACAGGGAAAGATGTATTTGGTTGGGGTTCGAGAGAATATGATGGTATATCGAATGCTATTGATGTGAACGGTGACTCTATTCCTCTACATTCAGTTGTCACTCCACCAAGTGTAAAGTGTTTTACTGAATATTTAAGAGCCAGCGGATATTATTGTACTAATAACTCTAAAACGGACTATCAATTTGCTGCCCCTGTTACAGCTTGGGATGAGAATGGTAATGATGCCCACTGGAGTAATAGAGAAGCAAATCAACCCTTTTTTTCAGTATTTAATTTTGACGTTACTCACGAATCAAAAATGTGGCTTCACAGAGATAAGCCATTGACTGTAGACCCTAAAAAAGTACCCTTACCTCCTTACTTTCCAGATACAGAAACAGTAAGAAATGATGTCGCAAGAAATTACTCAAATATTGAATTATTAGACCAAATGGTAGGTAAGTTAATACTTGAATTAAAAGCTGATAATTTATTCAATAATACTTATATATTTTTTTTTAGTGATCATGGCGGACCACTACCGAGAGGTAAAAGATCTCACTACGAATCAGGCTTAAAAGTTCCACTCTTTATAAGAGATCCGTATTTAAAATCAAAAATATTTGTAGAGGAACCTGTATCTTTCGTTGATTTTGCTCCAACTGTTCTATCTCTAGCCGGTATAAGTATTCCAGAACACTTCCAAGGAATACCCTTTCTTGGTGATAAAAAAAGTGAGAAGCCTAGAGATTATATTTTCGGGTCTGGAGATCGGTTTGATGAAACCTACGACAGGGTTAGAAGTGTAATATCGGATGAATTTATTTATGTAAAAAATTACCATACTGACAGGCCCGCATACAAAGATGTCTTATATAGAAAAAATATAGACATGACTAACGAGATGCTCATGCTCTATAATGAAAATAAATTAAATTCAGATCAAAAATATTGGTACAGACAAACTAAAACAGAGGAAGAGTTTTACCACCGATCTGATGATCCTTACAGCTTAAAGAACCTTATTACTGATCCCAATTATAGGGAAGAAATTAAAGTTCATAGGCAAGCCCTAAAGAAGTGGCAGAAAGATATTAATGATTTAGGAGAAGAACCTGAGAAAAATCTATTATCAAGTATGTGGCCTAAAGGAGTTCAACCAAAAACTTTAAAACCTGAAGTTTTTGTAAGCAATAATGTTGTGACTGTAAAATCAAGGACTTTGGGCTCTTCCATTGGATACATTTTATCTGATGAAGATTTTGATCCTTGTCTTGATGATGGCTGGAAGTTATATCATGAGCCAGTAATCTTGAATAAACGTTATATTTATGTATTATCAACAAGGCTTGGTTTTGAAGATAGTGATATAATCAAGGTCAAATTATAGAATATGAAAAGATTTTTACTATCATTTTTTCTCGTTTTTCCTCTAACATTTTTAAGTGCTCAGAAAAATATTCTTTTCATATCAGTTGACGATTTAAAACCAATGTTTAAATCTTATGGTCACCAGGATATGATAACTCCAAATATTGATGCACTAGCAGCAAAAGGTACATCATTTCTTAATACTTCTACCCAACAAGCTATTTGTGCTCCATCTAGGGCAAGTCTTCTCACTGGTTTATACCCTGATAATACAAGAGTATGGGATTTAGAAACCCAGATAAGAGACGAGAACCCCAATGTTGTTACTTTACCTCAACATTTTAAGAATAATGGTTATTATTCTTTAGGTCTAGGAAAAATATTTGATAGCAGGTCAGTTGATAATGGTTATGACTCAAAATCTTGGTCAACTCAATTTTTACAAGGAATGCCTAATCAGTATTATTTTAGTAATGATGCTGGAAAATCAGGTTATCAAGATCCATTAGTACACCAGGCTATTAATCAGTATAATAGTTACATATCTTCAAATAATATTACTTCATTCAACGGAAAGAGAGAGGCAAGAAAGCTTTTTCCACTTTGTAAGCCATCAACAGAGGGTAATCAGGATCTTCCAGATGATGGATACGTCGACGGAGCAAGGACAAACTACGCTATGATAAAGATGGAAGAGGCTGCTAACTCTGGAAAACCTTTTTTTCTAGCTGTTGGATATACCAAACCGCATCTTCCTTTTGTTGCTCCTAAAAAATATTGGGACCTATATGATAGAAATAATATTTCTATTCATCCTGAACAGGGTAGAGACAGTAGCATACCATCTATAGCATTTCATAATAATCATGAACTTGTAAATAGTTATTCAGATATTCCAATAAATGGTAACATCACTATTGATAAACAAAAAGAATTGATTCACGGTTATAAAGCTTGTGTTTCATATGTAGATGCGCAAGTTGGAAAGTTATTGTCAAAGCTAGATGAGCTTGGATTATCAGATAACACAATTATTGTATTGTGGGGTGACCATGGTTGGCATCTTGGTGACCACGGTCTATGGATCAAGCATACAAATTTTGAGCAGGCAGTTAGTTCACCTATGATAATATACTCGCCCGATCACGGAATAGAAAACAATAAAACAAACTCACCAGTTGAACTTCTTGATATCTATCCTACTCTATGTGACTTGGCTGGTATAAGCATACCAGGTGAAGTTGAGGGAAGGTCAATAAAAAAAGTAATGTCTGACCCGAACCATAAGGTCAGACACGCTGCTCTTGCTCAATATACGAGAATGTCAGGTGGAAAAAGAGTTATGGGGTATTCACTTAGAGATGAAAGGTATAGATACACAAAATGGGTACAGATGGATTATAGGTTAGGTGAGAGATATGGAAATACAATTGCTTGTGAGTTATATGATTATGAGATAGATTATGATGAAAAAATTAATAGATGTTCAGATTCAAACTACTCTAATATTATTGATCAATTTGAGCTAGAATTCAAGAGAAGGAATATTGCTCAAAGTTCACCATCTAGTTTTATTTCTGTAAGTACCTGCTCTGAATCATATATCGCTCCTGATAATAATGAATATTTTGAGAGTGGAATTTATACAGCATCATTGGTTGCGAAAAATGGAATGGACAGTATTATCACAATTGAATTATCTTTAGATGGTCAATTGACTAATAATGTTTATGACTCAGAGGGAAAATTATATGCTGAGCAACCAGATTCTGATTATCAGTGGTATGACTGTTCAAGCAATCAAGCAATTTCAGGTGAAACGAGTAGGTCTTTCCAGCCAAAAGAATCTGGAAGTTATTATGTGATAATAAGTAACCCTGATTGCGGACAAGTTCAGTCAGAATGTATTTCTTATAATCAAGTTTTATCTATTGAAAGAAAACAAATTAAAAATTATAGTTTATTCCCAAATCCTGTTGATGAAAAGTTGCATATTCATTTAGATAAAGTTTACAAGGAAATTAAGATTAAACTTGTTGATGTTACTGGTAAAACTTTTGATGATAAAGAATTTAAAAATAGATCAAAGGTTTCTGTTGATGTGTCTAGACTAACAGGTCAATTCGTTTTTCTTATTAGTTTAAATGGAGTTGAACAAAAAAAGACAAGTATTATTATTCAGTAGCATTAACTGAATTTCTCCAATTCTTTACCATTTTATATAATTCATCTCTTTTCTGAGGCATTATGTCAGATAAATCATTAGTCTCTCCTTGATCTTCCTTCAAATTATAAAGTTCAATCCTATCTTCTCTATAAAAGTCAAGTAACTTAAAATCACCAAGTCTAACAGCAGTATTTGCAAGATCTCCTGTGCTTTTTGGTCTTGGTCTTGGTGAATGCCAGTAAACAGGTCTTTTACTGTTGTCTTGAAATTTTCCCATGAGTGAATTTTTGAAACTTATCCCATCCAGATGCTTGTCATTCATCAGTTTGATACCTACAAGGTCAAGCAGTGTAGGAAAGTGATCGGTTCCTGTTACCAAAGTATTAGATAAACCTTTTTTTATTTTGTCCTCCCATACCACAAATAGTGGAACTTTGATTCCACCCTCATAATTATGTCCCTTTCCAGCTCTAAGAGGTAAATTAGAGGTAGCAAGAGGTCTTCCGTTACCTCTGTTAGAAAGTCCCCCATGATCTGACGTAAATACAATTATTGTATTTTCATATAAACCATTATTTTTAAGAAAGTTGATAACTCTTCCAAAATTATTATCAAGATTTTCAATCATCGCAGCGTATATATGATTGTCTTGTCTCAATTTGGTTTCTCCTGTTGTAGACTCAAATGAAAATGGATTTTTTAAAATTTTTCCCTCATATAACCTTTCAGCTTTAGCTTTATATTTTTCTTCTAAATCTAGTTTCCCTTCAAAAGGTGTATGAACCTCGTAGTGTGACAGGTAAATAAAAAAAGGTTTTTTACTTTTTTTT
>CETK01158785.1_pt1 | contig 23286 bp, 21 predicted proteins | sample 361431 | NCBI WGS metagenome assembly CETK01 (sample SAMEA2622452, study PRJEB7988) | marine metagenome | biome: marine biome (ENVO:00000447); feature: surface water layer (ENVO:00002042); material: "saline water (ENVO:00002010), including plankton (ENVO:xxxxxxxx)" | depth 5 m | reverse complement strand
AAGAAGCTTAAGGACAGGAAAAACCAAGAAGAAAATCTCGAAGAGTAATTATTCTAGACGATTCCAATCCTCGTGAGTCGCATATTCTTTTTGATATTCCATTAATATCTTCCAGATGTCATTGGATTTGGTTAACAAAACCTCAAAATGTATAAATACACTTACTGGTGACTGCTCCGCGTATTCTGAAGTGTAAAAAAAGATACCTTTCTGATAAGCGGATGATGTTCCAAGTAGTGTTTCAGAAAAACGAAACTCAACGCTAGCTTTCATTTTTCTTAGTCTAGTGTCCTTGAATCCTTTTTCCCAGCCATCTAAGGCTTCTTTAATAGGGATATTGTTCTTTGATATTCCATTAACTAAAATGGCTTCATGGTGAAATGAGGTAGAGTATGCCTCAAAATCACCCTCTTTTATCTGTCTTTCAGCTTCAGTCCAGAAAGCATTTAATCCATCATTATTATTTATTTGTGCAAATAGAATAGATGACGGAACAAATAATACTAGTATTAAATATAAACTGAACTTTTTAATTGTTGTCACGATTAAATGGGATTATCCAATAATTTTTATTTTGGTTTATACTTCCATTCATTTCATTTAAAACAACGGAGTCTACAATTTTTAGACCATTCACTGCCATATTCTCAAAAGTATCAATACCATTATTAGGAAAGTTTTGACGTGTTCTATGAATATGAAATTCATTAGAAAGTTCTGTTCCAAATGCATCTTCAATTGCGTTTACTCCCATCATAAATCCTATAAGTCCTCCCCAGGTTGCAGTTGGATTATCAGAATCCCATCCGGCCAGACTCCCTATTTTTATAGTTTCCAAAAGATCCCCTTCACCATAAAATAGACTTACTAAACTCGCAGCGAAATTTATTCCAGCAGCAAAACATGCATTACAGTATAGATTTTTTGAGGTTATGTCATATCCGTGCCTTTGTTCAATTTGGTATGCTTTATATATCGAATCTCGTGTAGCTTCCCATGGTATATTTGATTCATATAAGCTTCGAATATAATCATACATCTTTGCGGGATACTCATCATCTGGTAAGTAATAACGAGCATGCAATGACATTGAATCAATTCGATCATGTATACTTCTTTCTGGGTTTATAGATGCCAAGGAAAACATGGTCACATAAAATTTAGCAATATCTTCTGCTTCATATCTAGCTACTGTCTGAATTGGTAAACTGGCTAGATCTCTTGCTAGTTCAGGATTTCCAGGTGCAAAAAGTCCAAAAATTTCGGTTGTTAATTGTGCATCTATCATTTCATAGTGTTCATTGAGTCTAGGATCACCAGTATCTGGGGGTAGATAACCCTCATTCATCAGATCCAATGCTTTTTGATTAGAAACCCACAAATAATTTTCTTCAATACTTGAAATGTGTTCAAGCCAACCTTCCTTAATTTGTTTTGGAGTCAGTTTAACTTGCTTATTCTGTAAAATAAGATATTGATACATGTATTCGATATCTGTGTCATCATCTGCTCCCCATAATTCTCCAGGTTTTCTTAGCACATAGTCGATTGTCTCTGAAATTTGGCTTGGATTTTCACCATCCCAGATAGCTGGTTTGTCCATTTTTCCCCAATCTTCTCTGGTATAAAAAGGAAGTGTTTTAATATCTGTTGTATTACCAATCTTATCCATTTCAGTAACTAATCCAGTCCAATTAGCTATTGAGGTACCAAGCCAAAAACCTTCAAGTTGCTCTAAATAAGATGTTCGATTTATGTAAAGTGAATCTCCAGATTTAATACTAGATATATTTTTCTCGTCAAGATCGCAGTTAAAAAGAAAAGGTATGATTCCAATTAAAAGTAGTTTTGATGGAGTAGTCATATTCTTAATACTTATTCTATTTTATAAGTAACATCTTTCTAGTCTTTTCAAAATCTGGTGTTATCAGCTTATAAAAATAAACTCCCGATGCCAATAAATTTGCATTAAACTCAATAGTATGATTACCTGCTGGATAATTATTACTAGCTAATTCAGCTACCTTTTGGCCAAGACTCGAATAAATTTCTATTCTCACAAAAGTTCTTTTAGGTATTGCGAATTCAATCGAGGTACTCGGATTAAATGGATTTGGATAATTTTGATAAAGATGATAAGTCTTAGGTAAATTAGAATCATTTATTTCATTGTCAATCAACATTCCATTCTCTAAACCAGGAGATCCTTGAGTATATTTTGAAGCTTGCCAAGATTCTGCTATGCTGTTGTCACTTTCAATATTTATCAATTCCAAGCTATATCCTTGCCCGTCAGCTTCAACTGGCCAAGGTGATTCGTCATCATAACTTACAGAATCAATAATTGCGCCAAAATTATCAAAAATTCGTACATCATCGCTACCACCAGCTAGACCAAAATCCATCTCACCTAGTATATTTACTGAATGGCCATAAACTTCTTTGAATTTCACACTATCACGCACAATTAATGCATAATCACCGCTTTTTAGAGTTGTACCATCAGAGAATAAAAATTTATGATCATCGTCTTCATCTTTCAATATCCAGTCTGTTAAATCGATATCACTATTTTTATTATTAAATATTTCCACCCAATCCCCTGAATCTATTTCATCGTCTGAATTGTACATAATTTCTGTAATGACGATTTCATTTTCTGAGGAGGCTGGTGCAAAATTAGCTGCAATGTTAACACCAGCTGTTATGGTGATATTAGGATTACTGGATATTATATCACCTGTCCATCCAACAAATTCATAACCTTTTCGCGATTGTGCTCTTACTGGAATTTCCACATTGCTAAAGTACTTTCCAGTCCACACTAAACTATTAGATAAAATTTGTGCAATACTTTCATCAATCACTAAACGATTGATAACTACTATACCTCGATCTTTATGCGATAGACGAATTGTTGTGTCAAGCAATGGGCCAACAGCAAGTTTACCTCCTTGACTTTTTGATAATGTGAAATGTTGTTCGATCCATTTAGGTCTTTCCGTTCCAAAACCCTTCATCAATGAAATTTGATCATACCATCCATCAACTGTACCTCCGTAGGCTCCACTTCTAGTTACAGTACTCATATGGCGAGGTATTTCCGACTCTATTAGGCTAGCCAAAGAATCAATTACCATGTGAACATGACTAGGTTTAAAGTTTTTATTCATTAAATCAGCCATCCGATTGACGAATTTCACTTTAAATATTGGACTGTCGAACATATTTCGTAATAATCTTGTCGACCAAGGTGGATTTGGCCATCCAGGGCCACTAGGGTCAAGAGCAAAATTCAAAGTATTGTGTGACACATTACCACCATATCGTAGATTAAATCCAAAATCAGTGTCGTATAAAATCCATCTCCATTTCCCATTTTGGTTTCGACTTCTCCATATTTTTGTATTATTACCAGGCCAATCTGTGTTTGAATAGTAGATTTGTGTTAAATGATAGTCTATGTAGTTGTCTATATCTAGCATAGTTTCTACTTCATCATAGAATTGACGAAATCCCAGCGGTCTAGAAGTTGAGTAGCGAATTAGATCATCATACTTTTCTACTGAGCCATGGACGGCTCGGAATTCGCTTACACCACCTCCATTACCTATAAGATCTATGTATTCAGAATCAGAATAGCTATTAGATTCAACATAATGTTCATTTAATTTTTCCCTAATATTGTGTATACCCCAATATTCACCATTTAAATAAACTACAGAGGGTTGGAAGGCGTTGTTATCTATTTCGGTATCATTTACTAAACTATTCATAAGACCATCTCGAAACATTGAGTGGCCTTGGGAAGTAAAATCATTTCCAGAATTTCTAAGGACTATAGATTCAAATTTTGATATATCTTTACTTTCAAACAATTTATACTCAATTTCACCTAAGCCATATTCAGATCGAAAAAAAATTGCTAATGATTTCATAGGATTTAACCTACTCCATCCCCCCATAATTTTTGCCCCTGCTGCTGTATTAATTTCTCGAGTCCCATCCTCATTATAGTATTCAAATCCGACTGGAATTTCCCAATCTTGATTCCAATTAGCTTTTTCATGACCATTACCACCAATACCATTAGTACCAACGACATAGATACCCTCTTCATCACTCCAGAGATTTCTAGGATGGGTTGATATTGAAATTACTGGTAGATTATGTGTTTGCTGAATAAAATATGTCTCAGTCTGAATAGGACTAGATAAAGCATTGTTTTGTATAGCACGTAGTCTTACAACACCAGTACGGAAAAAGTCGATTTGATTCCCATTTAGTAATGATGATGTAGTTGTTGGTATACTACCATCAACAGTGTAATAGACTGGTGGTATCTTATCATCTTCATTCATTCTCAAAGAAATAAAACCATCATAAAATCCACCATAATAGTTTAATTCTGGTATCTCTAATCGTTTATTATACCCTGAAGCCCCATTTTTAGTACCAGGTGTAGGATCATTGAAAATACCGTACCCAATAGAATCTGGGTTATTAATGAGACCATATGATTCATCTGAAATGAGCACTGGATAACTTAAACTATCTATTACAACCGAATTTGAATCGCTAATATATACTGTTTCACCCTTATTACTGAGCTTAAAATTTGTATGTATTTTTCTTTCTCTTGTATTGGCAATTTCAAGTAACTCATTAGTCCCACTTGGATTATTTATTTCAGATTTAAAGCCTAAGCTTAAAAATGGATACGCTGTTAAATCTGAACTACCAGTATTAAAATTATGTACTTGGAGTGCTAAAACATTTTCCCCTTCTTCAAGAAGTGAAATGAATCCTGTGATGTCTTTTTCCCATGGATATTGGTCAAAGGGTATCCTTGGCTCAGTATAGGAGTCTGATTGGTGATCATGTGCTAGTGGTGCTTCCCCAGTGATATTTTCTCTTGCAATCTCAGTCCCATTAAGATAAGCGATAAAGGCATCATCATAATCCATATGTAATATCATACTTTTTACAGATTTCGAGTCATCAACTTGAAAATATGACCTTGCAAAAATAGATTGAGTGCCGTCACTTACTATAGTTTCGTCATCTTCATCACCATATCCAATTCCATATTGTCCATTTAGCCAATTTTGATCATTGAAGTCTATTTCGATCCAGTTATTATCAGTTTGACTATTTGGTATGATGTACTTAGCAGGCTGCCCATTACCTACCAATGTTTCCCAATAAGTAATATCTGACACATAATTTTTATCCGAGGCAAATAAAATTAAATAAGAAAATGGAGCGATGACCATATCTGGTAGAATATATTTATCTAACTCATTCTGATCATCACTAATACTATAACCTGACAGATTTATAGTATCTGGACTTTGATTATAGAGTTCTATCCAATCTGAGTAATCCCCATCATTATCTTGTAATATACTTTTATTGTTTGAGCTAATTTCGTTGATTATTAGTTGTGCAGCACCAATTTGTATGAATATTAGGTTTATAACTGCAAAAAGAATACTTCGGACCAGTAAATAATTCATTGATTTTAAAATAGGATGTAAAGATAAGAATCTTACTTTCTTAGCAATATAAGTCATAGATATAGAAAAAGCCTCATTCCTAAAGGATTGAGGCTTTAAATTAAGCGAAAATTAAACGAAAGTTATCCAGCTAAGTTTTTTAATGCTTCTGCAAGAGCAGAAACCTTAGTCGGGTTTGCAGAGTTAGCAGCCTTAGCTGATACACTTTTGTATAGATTTTCAAGCATACTCGCTTGATTTTTCTCATTAGCCATTTCTGCACGAGCAATAGACTGGCGAATATCCATAATTTCAGTGTTGCTAAGCACTCCATCACGGTCTAATTGATCAACATAGGCTTTAGCAAGGTGAAAAGTTGCTGGCCAGTAAATTTTAGGCTGACCTTGTGCGTTGAGATATTCCCACTTTACTGTATTAGCAGCCGCAATTTCATTCTCGGTCATAAATGGACTCGGAGTAAGTTTAAATAAATCTAGACCACGAGCAATTTCAGAATTTACAATAACACCATTGTACCAATAAACACTCCAGCTACCACCCATTGACATACTTTCACCATTAGTAGGGCCATAGTCGTGGAAAGCTATTTCAACTGGGTTAGATGGATCAGTAAAATCAAAAATCGAAATACCACCCTGATACCATGATTGTACCATAATATCGCGTCCTGGAACAGGAATTAAAGAACCGTTATGAGCTACACAGTTTTCGTTTACTGTTTGTGGAGCGGGCATTTTATAGTATTCTCTAAATACCATTTTTCCGTTCTCTATTGTGAATATGGCATTTGCTCCCCATTCCATTGGGTCAGTATCTCTACACTTAGGTCCACCACCACCTCCCCATTCGTCAGTGAATATTACTTTATCACCTGAGTTGCTGAAAGTTGCAGAGTGCCAGTAAGCAAAGTTAGAGTCAGCAACTGCATCGATACGAATAGGGTTTGCTGGGTCACTTATGTCAAGTAAGAGACCATATCCCTCGCAAGCACCACCAGCTATACCTAATTCGGGGTATAAAGTAATATCATGACATTGATCAGGCCCTCTTCTAGCAGTAACATCATCATTGCCGCCACCAAACATTGCGTCCACCATTGTTTGAATGTTGCTACGTAGAGTAGAGGAGTCATCGGCTGTTGGCGCACCCTCACCGCCACGTTGTTGGACTATACTCTCAAGTAATCCTTGCACATAGCGACCAGGTAAGATACGCTCAGTTCCACCAAGAACTACAGTATAAGCGCCAGCGGCTTTAGCAGCTTCCATTGCTGCTATATCAGCTGGAGCTAAACCGTGAGTTGGAGGAGCTTGCAGATCTTCAAAGATGCGAGGTGAGCTAACGATAGCAGCATCTTCTGGGTTATTTAGTGGGACTTTTATAACTTCGATCCGAAATAAGGCCGAATTAGAGTCTTCTTCTGGTTGAAGGTCTGAACATCCTGCTAATTCCTCATCTGACCGTACTACATATGATCCAGAAACATAAACGTATATATTTTCATCATCATTAGGATCTTTTAATACAGAATGTGTATGGGAACCGCGACATGTCTGTACATTGGCAATATACTCAGGATTTTGGATATCTGTGATATCAAAAATGCGGATTCCACGAAGGCGAACTGCGCTCACAGCCTCTTGAACACCTTCTGTTCCACAGTCGATACGACCACCTAACCCCTCACCAGATACAAAAAGAAGATTTCCATATACTGAAACATCGCTTTGTGATGCTGGACATTCGTAATCATTAATTAAGACAGGATTTGCAGGATCGCTTATATCCCACACAATAATTCCATTGTAATTTCCTTGAAAAGCATAATTCCCCTGAAATGCTAGGTCAGAGTTTGTTTTTCCGATGAATTTTTCAGGTGGAGGAGTTTGTGAGAGTACTTCGAGATTCCATACAGCTTCTTCGGCATCAAATAGACCTGCCTCCAAGCCAACACGAGGGTCTGGAGTAGGGACCATTGCTTCTGCAAGTGGGGCTACTTCTGGTGCATTGATAGTAACCATGGCGGTTTCTTGAGAAGAGCTACAACTCATAAAAGTAGCAACTGCTATAAAAGAGACCCACAGTGTTGAACTAACACGGGTTTTATTTATAAATAGTGTCATTTATTTGTTATTTGTGATTATTGATTGTTGTTTTTAAATGTTCGTTATATGAGAAAGTTAAAAATGAGTGAAATGGAATAATTGTTTGTAAGTCAATATAACTGATTGTGAACTTCTGTAAATAAATGTAATGAGAGATGACTTATGTGAATTTATCCTCCAATTATGGTTTAATCATTCAATCCAACAATCTCCATAAGCATGAGACGCATGCGTTCAATTTCCGTTTTTTGATCAACATTTATCTCCCCAGCAAGCTCACCAATCTGTAGTTCCTGAGCAGCTCCATCGGTTTCAACCAAATCTCTAACCATGATAACCGCTCCGGTATGATGTTGAATCATATATGTTAAAAAGAGACGATCAAACTCTGTTCCTTTTGCTAAAGCAAGCTCTTCGAGTTGATCCTGTGTTAACATTCCAGGCATAGTGGAATGGTCATGCATGACTGAATGCACCATATTTCCGTGGTTCATTTCACTTTCACTGTGCCCTATGGTGCCATGACCCATACCTTCATGATTCATTTCATTTCCATGCATCATTTGGTAGTGGGCATTATCCATGTAGCTGCCATGCTTATTAAAATGCTTAACGGCATGCGCTACTTGAGCCGAATCAAATACCAATGAAGGTTGATTACCTGGCTCAATAATCAATTGAAGCCCATTAATAGTAACTTGTGGCACCGTTTGATTTCTGTCATGTAACCAACGTTGCATGATATTGATTTCATCTTTTTGGGCATTGATAATTCGTTTGGTCAAGATTAAAACAGAAGGACTAGCTTTGTTTACACTAGCCATACTTGACATGATAAGAGCTTGGGCATGATGTCCAATCATACCCGCCATAAAACTAATATCTGCCTGAGTAAATTGCATTTTGGCGCTATCCTGTCGTGCCCAAAATAATTCACTGAGATCGTTTCTATCTACTCTTTTGTCTACAATTGCAGGCGTCATTACATTAATATTTTTTGACGATTTCGTAGTTGATATATCGTTATTGTGAGCATTATTTGTCGTAGAGCAATTTATAACAAGGATTGAAAATAGAATTGAAACAAAAAAAATATAAGGTTTCATGTGAGTTTGCTTTTAGAACAGGAGTTTATGAAGAAATAAAAGACTATCCATTACAGATTTAAAAGATATTGTAAATATAAATGATGTAATTTAAAAAAGCCTTGTAAAAATATTCCTCGCACTTAAATCCCTGTATATGAAAGCCGACAGAAACATCATTTAGTTTATTTAGTAAGGTAGGCTTTAAAAGATAGCTTCATTAATTATAGGAAAGATAACATCAAAATCGACAAGTAAGGGCTATTATAAATCATATATAAAAAGTAATCTATAAATAAAAGATATTTACATTATAGTTTATATAAATACAAAATTTGACAATTAGTAAATATTAAATATATTCATTAATAAATTATTTGTACTTCAATAATATTATATCAATAATAGAATGGAAATAAAATTCGTAAAGAGATCAGTTGTAAAATCCTCAAAAAAACGTTCTTCTAAGTTTAAACCACTATTAGAAGCTATCGAAAAGTTAAAACCAGGCGGGAATGCAGTTGAAGTGCCCTATAGTACCGATAAGTCTGTAAACTCAATGCGAACAGCTGTATATCAATTTTGTCGTCAAAAAGATTATACGGTAAAGAGTCGTAGAGATTCGACTAATAAAAAAATCTATTTTTATAGAGATAAATAACTTATATACCTGTGCTCCATTGAATGTATTTATTACGAATATCTTCAATATTTTCTTCTAAGGTTGCCTCTTTCCACTGGTCAGTTGAAATTGGGGAGAATACATGGGCAGTTATGTTGCCACTCTTGGTGAATAACGATCCACCTTTACATAATTTGGTAGTTCCTTCAAAGTAAATGGGTACTATAGGATAGCCTAAATCCAAAGCCATGCGAAATGCTCCTTTTTTGAAAGGCCCAATAGGCATTTCGTGCTTTCTTGTTCCTTCTGGTGCAATTAGTATAGAGCGACGATATCGTTGCACTTTTTCATAATTTTTTTGGAGGGTTTGGACAGCTTTTTCACGATTCCCACGTTTGATGAAAATCTGACCAGTTAATCTCCCTAACATGAAAAAGAATGGGAAGTATTGCATCTCCCATTTTGCTATAAAGCGTACATTCTGAATACCCAGCGCAAGAATAGTTAATATGTCTAAGGTACTCGCATGATTTACGATATAAATAGCTGGTGTATTTATACTGGCCGTTAAGAATGTACTGTCTTCTAATTTTGATTGGTGATATTGAATCCGATACTTGATATTTAAAACCCAAAGTATGAATCTTGCTAATAGCGGTGCTACTTTTTCCAAAATCCAATTGGTCAATTTGCCTAAACTTATTATTACAAGTATACTTATAAAAGGAATGAGTAAGGTAAAAAGAGTAATAAAAAGAAGAATACCCAATATACTTCTAAAGTAATTGGTATAGGTTAAATTATTATTCATACACTGTTCTTAAAATAAATCAATAAGAATTTGGATATCCTAGTATATCAAACGCACTAAATATCACTAGTTTAAACCACATTAAGGACGAAATGAAGCGTTTTCGAGTCATACTCATCAAATTTTTTTGAGGATAATACTTGATTAAATTGAACCTCACCTCTAGGTCTCAAATTTTTTCGTCAAGCACCACATGCACATTCAAAGGGAATCCGATAAAAATTATCTATATCGATGTGGTCTTTTGGACTTCCAAATTTATTAATGCGTCTCATTTTAACTTCAACCACCATTATAAGTCTTTTAAATACGAGGTTAAGATTTATTTTTTTCTTCAGAGGAGGTGGAAAGCCGTTCATTAAGTCGCTCTTTTGCTTCCACAAAGCGAACCAATTGTTTCAGTAAGTTTAAGTTCTTCTTGGTAATAAATGGCAGTAAAGCTTCGGTGAACCTCTCAAACATGACTAAAAAGTCATTATAATTTTGAATGCGCTCCTTAAACTCTAGACTTGTTAAGTCTAATTCATCATCGCCGGTACCATCCCCATCCAATAAGATGACGCATTCTTCTAATCGAGTGCGTATAGGCGCTATTTCCCGTTGTTGTCGTTCGCGAATAATGGTATTAACAATCTTCCAAACGTCGGTTTCTGCTGAAAAATAATCTTTACGGTCACCTTCCAACTGTACTTTATGTATGAGTTCCCAATCCAACAACCTATGTAAGTTCATGTTAGCATTACCTCGGCTGATGTTTAAAATGGACATAATTTGATCGGTATGTAGAATCTCACTTTCAGCATACAATAATGCGTGAATCTGTGACATGGTTTTATTGATCCCCCAAGAAGATGCCATGTCACCCCAAAGCTGAACAAATTTATTACGTGCGGCCAAATATGAAGTGGAATGTTCCTCCATAATTAATAAGATCTATTTTCTTGGGTTAATGTGTATGCCAATCGTTTCATCAAATTGAGTTAGTATTAGCATCAAGCATCATTAGAGTCAGATTCTCCGTTTGCTGTGCTACTTGTGTTTGTATTAACTGGTGTTTCTGATCCTTCCTTGCTAGGACTTTTGTCTGTGGTTGATGTCTCAGATCCAGCTAGTTTAGCACCTTTGTTTTTATAATCGGTAACATACCAGCCATCGCCTTTATATACAACTCCACTACCGCCGGTTATTACCCGTTTGACATTTTGACCTGTAGTGGGGCAGTTTGTTAATGCATCAGCACTGATTTTTTGTTGGAGTTCGAAGGTAGTTCCATCTTTTCGTTTATAAGTATAGGTAGGCATGATGTGTTAGCAAAAAGAATTAGAGTTGAAGGTCAAGGGTTTGTTCTTTTCCATCCCGAACAATAGTAATGGTGATTTTTTGGCCTATTTTTAGAGTATTTAGGACACCCATATAGCCATAAATATCTTTGAAAGATGTCTCGCCCAAGGCTACAATTATATCACCGCTTTGCAACCCAGCATTATGAGCAGGTTGCCCAGGATTTATTCCAGTAATCCGCATGCCCAAACCTTCAAATCCATAATCGGGTAAAACGCCTAAGGTAGGGCCATTGAACGTCATAGTTTGCCGCTGTTTTCCAGGAGCTTCAATAAAAGGTAGCTCTTCTTTTGAAAGAGAGCCTAAGGCATTGATCAATTTTGCTACGTGGGTTACGACTAATTCCTGTCCTTCCTCTTCAATGTATGCGAGGTCATCAGAAGGGCGATGGTAATCTGAATGGGTACCAGTAAAATAGTGGAGTACAGGGATGTTTTTGTAATAAAAACTAGTATGATCGCTTGCTCCTGTACCATCTTCTACTAGATTTAAATTCAATGAATCATTATTAACAGCTGTTACCAATTCAGACCATTTAGGGGTGGTACCAATGCCAAAAATGAATAGATTTTTATCGCTCATTCTACCAATCATATCCATGTTAATCATCGCTTTGGCTTTTGCTAAATCAATAGTTGGTTCCTCTACATAGTTAGCAGAACCTAATAGTCCCATTTCTTCCCCTGAAAAAGCCAATAGTAGAAGATTATCTTCTGGTGGATTTTCAGAAAAATAATGAGCGAGTTCTAATAAGCCTGCTGTACCCGAGGCATTATCGTCAGCTCCATTGTGTATACGTGGATTAGTTCCGCTATATAAAGAACCAAAAGAACCGTATCCTAAGTGGTCATAATGAGCTCCAATAATAATATAATCTGTGTTAGAACGACCTGGGATCCAACCTATTACATTGCTGGCAACTCTGCGTTCGCCTTTAGTATCATCGGAGGCATGTGGGTTGGTTAAGCGGGCGATATTTATGGTGAAGTCCTGTAGAAAGGTTCCATCATTACCTTTGGGTTCCACACCATATTGTTCAAATGCCTGGATAATATAGTTTGCCGCCATAGCTTCGAATTCACTACCTGACTCGCGTCCTTGTAAAGAATCTGAGGCTAAAAACTTAATATGAGAATGTATATCATTAGCGCTAATATCGGGACTAAAGGCATTAGGGCTAAATGTATGAGTCGAATTATTGGGACGACATTGCGGATAAGCTAGACAGCTAATTAGAACTATAAAAAGGGAGAAATGTACAGATTGTTTATTGAACATATAAAAAAAGTATAAGTGGACGAATTATTGATTAGGGATGAACGTGTCGTCCCTACCATCTTACTAAACATAAGTGATAGAATAAAATACATTATCAAAGTATTTAACTTGAATAATTAAAATTAAACAATACTCATTTAAAAAAACATTCTGCTTGCTACTAGCCATATAAAGACCGTATTTTTATATGTGGTTAGGGGTGTCCAACAGAATGTGTTCAGTTATATCATATCACTAGATATAACGCGAATTTTATTGTTGGACTGAGATCATACCCTTGAACCTGAACCGGATCATACCGGCGGAGGAAAACCTGTTCACATATTGACTTGTTAGCCTCCTCCTTAATCAACAATTAATGGAGGAATTATGTATCCTATTACATCGAACGGAATGATAGATATGGCATCTAAACGAAGTAGAAGCCTGAAAAGATCTATTATTTTATTCATCTCAATCCTAGTCCCATTATCAACTTGGGCACAAATAAAATCTTCTGGGCAAGCACAAAATGCGGTTGAAATAAGTGGAATTGTTATCGATCAAAACCAAGGTGATGCACTCATTGGAGTAAATATTTGGATTAGTCCGAAAGGGGAATCTAAAAAAGTACTTCAAGGATTTAGCACCGATGCCACAGGTCAATTTCGAGGTATTTGGTCAAAGTCTTTTGCTCAAGGTTACACTGAATTTGATATAAATATAAGTTATGTAGGCTATACCTCACTTCACTATTCATTGGAAATAGCTCTTCAAAAAATGGAGCAAGCAAGGTCATCCTCAGAGGTCCAATCATGGATCATTCGTTTACAAGCAGATAATGAACTTGAGGCCTTGCTCATAAAAGGTGTTCGTGCAAAAAGTACCGATCCAGTAAGTCAAACTACCTTATCACTAGTCCAACTTGAACAAAGCTATAAAGGACAACAGCCTATTTTTTTATTGGAAGGACTAAGTCCATCGGTGATTTCCTTTAGTGAATCTGGAAGTCGAATGGGTAATTACGGAGGGATGCGCCTGAGAGGGATAGCCCAAGAGCGCATCAATATGACTTTAAACGGTATACCACTAAACGATATGATAGATCATGGCGTGTTTTTTTCTAATTTTACTGACCTAGGCGCTAATTTTGAATCGGTACAAATTCAGCGAGGGGTGGGTATTGCGCCTAATGGGGTAGCTTCTTACGCCGGAAGTGTGAACTTTGAAACGATACGACTCAAAGATAGAGAGCGCGGTGGTGAAATGAATGTGGGCTTCGGAGCTTTTAACACATACCGGCTTTCAGGAAATGTATCCTCTGGGCTCATTGATGACCGTTGGTCGCTTTATGGCAGTTATAGCTCTCTACAATCCGATGGATTTCGGGATAACACCGCTACCACAGCCCACTCCTTTTTCTTTTCTGGAGCTTATATAGGGGATCGTCATTTTTTCAAATGGAATGCCTTTGATGCTCGCTCAAAGAATGGTCTTGGCTACTTAGCTGCCACAGAATCTCAGCTAGAATCCAATCCTCGTATAAATTTGTTAAATCCCAACGATAAAGACGATTTTGGGCAGCGGTTAGTGCAGTTTCAACACAGTATGACTATTGACTCGAGAAGTTCGCTTAATTCGTCCTTATATTATGGAGGTGCAGGTGGAGATTTTTTTTATACCTATAATGACGGAACCGGAAACCTCGCTCAGATTAATTATCCGTTGTACAATCACCACTTTGGGTTTATGAGTACTTATTTTTATGAGCAGGAGCAGTGGAGCCTTAGTACCGGAGTGCATGCCTACCTCTTTAATCGAATAAATGAAGAATCGATTACCCCTAATTTTGAACAACCCTATTATAATGAGCAATCCTTTAAAGATGAGCTTAGCTGGTTTAGTCGTGTACAGTGGAAAGAGGATAAACTTAATGTTCAAGCCGACCTACAAATTCGAAGTTTGCGTCTGAACATAGAACCTGATTATGATTTTATTGGCAGACCCTCGGAGGGAAATTTACTCTATGATTGGATTTTCATCAATCCTCGTTTTGGAGTGACTTTTGTTCATACTCCCGCTCTTAGCAGTTATGCTTCTTTGGGCCGCATGGGTCGTGAGCCCACGAAAGTGGATATATTTGGTGGATTTAGCCTAATAGCGGAGAACTTTGAGTCTGCAGCCAATAGTGGTTTTGGCCCAGAATATGTTAACAATCTAGAAGCCGGATTTCGTTGGAATCGAAGCAAGATAGCCGTATCGGGGAATTTGTATTATATGGATTTTGTGGATGAAATTGCCCCCATTGGTCAATTACTCGCATTTGGTGTCCAAAAACGTGAAAACATAGCCTCAAGTGCTCGCTATGGTGCAGAGCTTGAATGGAATACTATGCTATTTTCGTCTATATCTCCTGAATCATCGCCTTCTAGAAGCACTAACCTAAGTTGGGAGGGGAGTCTTGCTTGGATGCACAGCCATATAGATGCTTTTAGCAATACTGATGGGCAAATCTTTAGAGATCGAGAAGCTATTCTTAGTCCAAACTGGATCATAAACCAGGCCTTGGTTCTGGATGCTATTACCCGATGGCAAATTCGTTTGGAAGGGCGATATGTAAGTGAATCCTTTATGGAACTTACCAACAACCCAAGCTTTTTGGTACCATCTTATAATTTAGTGAACACACAATTTAGTTTTAAGGGTTCAAGATTTGATATTCGTATAGACTTCAATAATCTGCTCGATTCGCAATACTATTCTACAGGTAGTCCAATTGACATTGATTTCAACGGGAGTATTGATGAACCTGGTTTTTTAGCTAATGCGGGTCGCAATATCATGATTAGTACCCGTTTTCGTTTTTAACTAACTAGGTCAAATAAAAGATGATATTTAAATGACTTCGGTATATTTTGCTATTAAATTTATCTTATAAGCAGCATGGAGCGGTGTTTAAGCTCCTTTCTGTTGGCCCTTTGTTTTCCTTGCTCATAGATGGAGGCTCGTAGAAAATATAAGCCACTCGCTAAATTTTCCCCGTGGAATGTTTCAGTATGAAGTCCTGCCTTAAAGTACTTATTGGGCCATTCTCTGACCTTCTGCCCCTGAGCGTTATAGATATTTAACTCTACCCAGCTTGCTTTAGTTAATCGAAATTGGATTTGAGTACTGGGGTTAAAGGGGTTTGGATAATTTGGGAGTAGTTCTATAATCGAAGGAGAATCTGAGAATTGTTCACTGGCTAGTCGCTCATTGTTAACTCCCTGCGAATTGGCTGTACCTGGTGTTGGGTACGCCATAAAATAAAAAGTATATTCAGAATCAGCAATACGGCCAAAACTTTGATCTTCACTCAATGCAGGGAATTTGAGGGTATCCACTGGCGCCCAGTCTAACACATCTTTATAGAATAAACCCAGTTCCTCTCCGTTTTTGCTTAGAGCAAAATTGGTGTGTAAGTTACCTTCATCATCATCATCATCAGTCCAGATAAGTAGGTAGTTTCCAGCCAACAGTTGGGTATCGGGCAGCGCCCATTTTCCAGGATTATTTAAATCATCGGTTAGATAGTATCCACTTAGTTGAATATTCGATGGTCCTGGGTTATATACCTCCACCCAGTCTTCAAACGCGTCAAAAGGATCCTTTATAGTCGTTTCGTTGTCGGACATAAGTTCGTTTATAAGTAATTTTTTGCTGAGTTGTTGTACAGTATGAATTCGATAATCTGCTGTAGTAAGTGGAAATCGTTTTACCCCGCCATCCTTGGAACGTGCGTGCAGAGCATATTGCAGTTCATTTCCAACCCATGGAATTTTTAGTGTTAGTTGCGCCCATTGAGGATTTGCAAAAGGTAGCTTATTCTGAGTTGCTGAAAGCTTAGAGGGCCGCTGTGTGGCAGGAGTTAATGGAATGAATATGGAATAATTTCCTAGATGCACTTCTAGGTTTATTTCTTTTGGATCGTCGTCTATCCATTCCACTGCTATCTCAAACAGTAGACTATCTTCCCGTAATGGCTGTACTTGACTCCACTCTTTTCGAATTACGGGAAGTATTTGAGTTTCTGAATTTTGTTCTTTGGTATATTCGAAGCGGGTTTGTATGTAAGGTTTTAAACCGTAGGCTACATGCCCGCCTAGTGCTTGATCAAGTGAAAGTAAAAAACTTTCAGGGGTGAAACCCCAGTCATAGCTTCGGTATACATCTTCCAGTGCGGCCTGCAACATTAAAGTAGATAGTCTGTCGATCTCGGGGAATAAACTATCAGGCTGAAATGGCCCCTCCACTAACTTTCTAAGATAAAAATCTAAGCGCTGTTTATACTCTGGAACGTCCATAAGACGGTCGGTAAGAGGTCTCGACTCGGTAGGATGTCCCCAGTTTTCCCAAGATCTTCGCCCCCAATCTGGACCAATAAAGTCAATACCAAAGGTATTATCATAGTCATAAGGAATGAATTCAAAGCGGTTAGTCATAGGGTTTCGGTAGAGGTAAAAATTGTTTTTGTTGTACCAGTAATTGTCCCAGTTGCCTGTTATAATATCCGTGGCCATCCAACGAAGGGTATTATCTACGTTGAGAATGGGTTCTAATGCTTCAGGAAGACTAGAAGTTGGAGTATGTTTTAACACCCCGATTAAGGTTGTGAGGTCACTATAGTCATCTTCCTGGGTGTTAGTTTTTAGTTCATAGGTGCGTCGGTCGGTCCAAGATGGGCTAAATTTGTAGGAGTCCGGATTGGAGCCACGATAGTTCAGGTCGGCAGGATATAAATTCTTGTATAGGTTTCCCGCTTTACTGCCAAAGCGATGCTGTACGAATTCATCGTCTATATGCTCTACATTGATGTAGAGTCCTTTGTACTTTTGATTAATAAACAATTCAACTGGATTGGCTAATGGAGCTGGTAAGTCGATCTTACGCATTAGCTCCCAGCTGAGTAAAGCACGCATTATCGTGGGATCATTATGTTCACCATTAAGGTTCATTTTGTCTAGACCTTTGTATTGTCGTCCAGCATGGAAGGTGTTAAAAGATATTTTAAATGATTTTTTGGCAGAATTTCGGGAGGTATTACCCCGAAGTCTAAAGCCTATTTGGGTTACAGTATCTATTAATACAATCTTACTGTTGTTATTTCGGTAGGTATAGATAAAGGTAGCAGGGAATTCATAATCACTTAGTTCATTTCCATCTTGCAATATAATATCCAAAGAATCTTGATCTATTATTACATCTATGCGATCTAAAGACTTATGAGAAAAAGGAAAGCGATTATCTAGGTTTGGTGCAAATTGCGCGGATAACATGGAGTTGCAAAAAAGTAAAAGCAAAAATAAAGACCAATGACTAAATGAACTTGCTAAGCTAAATAAGCTTTTAGTTTTATTTTGAGAGGACATTATAGAATTTTCTTGGTTATAGGCACAAAAAAAGCAGACTAAAAAGTCTGCTTAAAGATACAAAAAAGGAGAGTAGTCCAATTTTTTTCTGATAGAGGTGTCCTTTTACTCAATGGTAATTGGAATGGCTATTAATGTAGTTCCCCAGTGTAAATTTAAATGAACTTTGGTTTCGCTTAGGGTATCAAAATAGATACCAAACCATTCCATCTCTGTAGCTTCTGTAGTGGTGACTGCTGCAGGTACGCGAATTATATCTGCGCTTTCATCGTATTGGGTACCCCAGCTCAATTTACCATTTATAATAATGGTCCAGTTATTACCAGGAATGGTGTAGAGTGAATAGGTCCCGGCTTCTACCATTTTTCCTCCAAACATAACATCTGTAGAAAATGTAATGGCAGCTGATTCATTCGCACCAGTTCTCCATACTTTACCAGCAGGAGCCAGACTTTCTAAGCTTCGTCCTTTAAGTCCTGGACGCCCATAGGTAACATCCACTATTGTTGCTCCAATATTTTGTGAAACTGACGCATTTGGACTGACACGAACCCCTTCTCTTCGTTCTTGGGCATAGGAAGTGGCAGAGTCTAAACTGATTAGTACGGTAAGCGCAACTATAGGTAATAAAGATGTGAATATTTTTTTCATGATATATATTTATGAACAGTTTTGAGTTTATGTGTAATGTTTTGGCCTCTTGACTTTATTATGAGTTGTTTTCTTTTAACAAGTGAATAAAATCTTTTTTGAATTTTTGAACTTTGGGTGCAATTACGAAAGAGCAATAACCTGCTGTAGAATTATTCTCAAAGTAATCTTGGTGATAATTTTCCGCCACATAATAATTAATGAGAGGCTCAATGGTAGTTACTATTGGATCTTCCCATAGATCAGTTGCATCTACAGTTTTCTTAGAGGTTTCTGCAATAGCTTTTTGCTCCTCGTTATGATAGTAAATCACACTTCGATATTGAGTTCCCACATCATTGCCCTGTCTATTCAAGGTTGTAGGATTGTGGGTATGCCACAGAATTTGAAGTAACTCATCATAGCTAATTACTTTAGGGTTGAAATGAATACGTGCCACTTCTGCGTGACCAGTTTTTCCGGTAATCACTTCTTTATAGGTAGGGTCTTTTAAATATCCACCAGAGTAACCTGATTCTACATGAATGATGCCTTCTACCAGTTCATATATGGCTTCTACACACCAAAAGCAGCCAGCACCAAAGGTAGCCATTTCAAGAGAATCAGAAATAGATTTATTTGTCATATGAGTAATTAATTCGGTTGATAAAGTAGAAAGTTTAGTACCCGATAAACTTTCTTTTTGAACATTAGTGGCTGTTGTTGAATGCCCTATACCCACAATAATATTGAGCGTTAAAAAAAGTCTTAAAAGATTCGTTTTCATTCCTAACAGTGTTTAGAAAATTACCGTCAACAATTCATTTAATTAAAGTAAAAAAAAGCGGTAAAACGTTCCTTTAATAATATAAATATGCACTGAGCGGATTTATTCCGTGTACGTTATGTTTCTTTTAAGGAGTGAAATAGCGGAATTAAACAAACTAACCCACTTACCACATCTTTGACCATTAGGGGCCAAAGATAGTTGAAACAAATGGATCAAATATGGAAGTATCAATATTATTAATAAGTAGTATAGCTCTATTTGTAGGCTATATCATTGGTAAGAATGAAGGGTTATCTAGTGGTTATAGACAAGGCATCTATGAAGGTGCAGAGGAATCCTTAAAGCTAGTAGAGAAGTATAGTAATGGTGGACTTAAATACACTTTAGATTGGGAGACAATACAAAGGTTATTAAAGGAACAGATGAGTAAAAATTAACTTAACTGCTAATCTCTTGATATATTGATTAAATACTCTTAATAATAGATAAGTTAAACAAAACTTGTACAGTTTCTACAAATTAAAAAATATAAATAACTGTAATTATGTTACTTAGAAAAATTATCAAGTGCTCACGAATGGAGTCGAACCATCACGGGATTTCTCCCACACGCCCCTCAAGCGTGCGCGTCTACCAATTCCGCCACGTGAGCTATAATAAAATAAATATACCGTTTTATTAATAGAAACTGTAATGCTGCTTGGATCAATGCGATTATAATTTGAAATATCTGTTTTTAATGTCTTTATGAATCAACAAACGCTGATCTAAATAGTCACGATATTGCTCGTCGTTTAATACTTCGAATAGTATGATCATACGATCATTTTGAAAGGAACTGATTATAGCTCTATTAGCGCTAATCATTTCTTGTTTAATAGTTTCATTCTTTTTTTCATCACACTCTACATTGCTTCAGGCACTTTTTGCGAAGGCCTTGCTTCCAGGTTTTCTTTGTGAACTTTTTGCACTGCATCTCGCCAAAATTTCATATCCACTAACCTTCCTTTCACTTCTTAATCGGGCTATAATATTCTTTTCAATTAATGCATTTATTTGAGTCCTATTCTTGGGCAAATAAAGCTGAGCTACAGACTAGAAATAAACTAAAAAGGCTATTAAAAAAACGTTTATGGAAAGAAAAGTAAGTTGTGAGAGTAATTTGGTTATACATTGTCTTATAATTAAGGTTTTACATAATAAGACGGCAAGTAAACTGCCAAAGTATACATGCTCATGTAAAAGATTGTATCCCTAGGAAATAACTTTCTTAAGAAAGCTCACCCCTAAATACGGATAATAGCTTATCCATTTATTTCTTCCAATTGCCGTTGGGCATATTCATTATCAGGATCAATATTAAGTGCTTGCTCGTAATAAGTTCGAGCCTTATCACTTTGTCCGCCTTTCATGATCATATCTCCCATAAGTATCCAATTTTCGGAATCTCTGGGGTCGGCTCTTATTCGCTCTATTAAATAATTTACGGCATCTGATCCGCGGTCAGTCATCAACATAATCATCACTTTATTCCGATGAGCCGCAGCAAGATCACTATGTTCGATGGCCGCATCAAAATCTAATTCTGCATTTTTTAGCTCTTCTTTCATCATGTGAATATGACCTCTTAGATTGAAATAAACTCCGTTATTGTCGGATCGGTCAATGGCTTTTTCTATGCATGAAAAACTAATATCCATTTGATTTAGCTGTTGCATGATAAGTGCTTCAAGGTAGTATCCTTCTGGGGTATCAGGCGCTTCTCTTTGGACCTCTCTAGCTATATCTAAGCTGTGGTCGATGTCTTTTTCTTGGAGTAATTCAAAGCCGTGGCTTAGTTTTTCTTCGATATTCATGTCAATCCTTGTTTAGGGTCGATTTATGGTTATGCTATTAGTTATTTTTAGTGGTTTATTTGGATTTTCCCATATTAGAATCCTTATTTCTAGTAGATGGTTCTGATTCACTTAAATCCTCGAATTCTGCATCTTGAATAGCAGAAAAATCTTTTTTTTGCTCTCCACTCCCTGAAAATGAGTTATTACTAAAGGGATGTTGGTTCCGGGTATTCTTAACGACTTTGTGAAAAATAGTAAAGGGCAAAAATATTCTTCTCATAAATCGTAAGAAAACCCAAATTAAAAAGAAAAATAGTAACAGCTTAAATGTCATAAACGGCGTTAATTCTCAATTTTATGATAAGTGTATGTGCATATTATCTACTATAGGGTGCTCAAATAATTGTTCTTCAATATACAAAAGATGCTCGGGGGTTTGTACGAAATCTACATCATTTACATTAATGAATACTACTGGGCTTCGTTGGTAATGATAAAAAAAATGATTGTACGCCTCATTTAAATCTCTAATGTATTCCGGTGTAATGTGCTGTTCATACTCTCTGCCTCTTTGACCTATGTTTTGCATGAGTCGTTCTACCGATGACTGTAAAAAGACGACTAAATCAGCTTTGGCGGCAATACCCGTCATTATGGAAAAAATAGAATCATAAAGAGCCAATTCGTCAGAATCTAGGTTCAAGCGCGCAAAGATTCGATCTTTTTCAAAAATATAGTCTGAAACTGTCATGGTATGAAAAAGATCTTGGCTCATCATATTCTGTTGTTGGCGAAAACGGCTGGCAAGAAATGCTAACTGTGTTTGAAATCCGTAGCGTTTTCTATCCTCGTAAAACTTAGGTAAAAAGGGGTTATCTTCGAATTCTTCGAGTACCAATCTAGCTTGACGGCGCTCTGCTAGCATTTGTGCAAGGGTAGTTTTTCCCACCCCTATGACACCCTCTATTGCAATAAATTGTGGTTCAACATGCATGTCATAAACTAACACTATTCCCATTGCCATGCACCTAATTCAATCCTCATTTTTGGAGCTTCATTTATAAGTTCTGAAATATTTTTTTTTGTCACTGGGTCAGACCATTCGGGAGCTAAATCGTTAAGCGGTAGTAGGACAAATAATCGCTCTGCGGTGCCTGGATGAGGGAGCTGCAGGTAATCGTATTTTAGAATGAGCCCACCAAAATCAATGATATCTAAATCCAAGGTTCTGGAAGTCCATTTGGGATAGCGAGAGGGGCGACCTTGTATCCCTTCCTGTTCTTTTAACCGGTCAAGCAGTGCCTCGGGATTGCCTTTCCAATGTATACATATGACCGCGTTTAAAAAATCGGTTTCGGAAAGACCAATTGGTTCAGTCTGATAGACTCGGGAAGCATGTATAGGCGAGGTACTAATTTTTTGTAGAAATGATCGAGCTTGCATTAAGTGTGCGGTGGAATCGCCTTGATTAGATCCTATAGCGATATATACGGTTTGCCCTGACTCATTGAATTTTGGGTAAACCGATTGCGGTTCTGTATGAAATCTATCCTTAGTACTATGTTTACTTCTTTTACTCACTAGGCCGTTGCCACTGCATGCTTATTTCGGAATAAGCGGCTGGGACCTTAATAGGCGGGTCAAGTTTTCGAATTACTACTTGAACTGCATAAATTAGTAGAAAGGTGTTCATTAGTTGCTCCCCAATGTCCATGCAAAGCTTTTCGATTAAGTTAACGGGGGTGCCGAACATAACGCCGCTAACGATTTTTTCGGCTTTTTCATAGTCTACGGTTAGATTTAATTGGTCGCTTTCACCAGCCTGCCGTAGCCCTGCATGGAATGTTACATCCACTTCGAAAGTATTACCTTGCTCACGT
>CETK01032427.1_pt1 | contig 23379 bp, 21 predicted proteins | sample 361431 | NCBI WGS metagenome assembly CETK01 (sample SAMEA2622452, study PRJEB7988) | marine metagenome | biome: marine biome (ENVO:00000447); feature: surface water layer (ENVO:00002042); material: "saline water (ENVO:00002010), including plankton (ENVO:xxxxxxxx)" | depth 5 m | reverse complement strand
ACCGAGGCTGATAGTGTAGGATACGCATCTATCAAAGACACTGCTTCTTTCCAGCCTCCCCCGTGGGCGAAGGAAATAAGGGACCATCTAAGGAAAATGGCTGACCTCTCAATATCCTCCTCAATGAGCTTGGTAGCAGCCTCTTTGTAAGACCATGCAGACCCTATTAGGTCACCTCCCCTTTCCAGCAAAGCCGCCTTCACAATCTGATATTCGGCACTATTTCTATCGTTCTCTCTGTACCAATCATCAAGTGATTCCAACCCAACGGAATGCTCGAAAACCAGATCGGAAGCGAATCTTATGGTTCTCATCGAAACCTCATCATCGGTGATAATTTCTTCCAGTGAAGAGACTGCCTCTTCCCTCCTGTCAGAATTTCCATTCTGAAGATTTATAGCAGCCCTATTTAGTATCAGAGCGTTAATCAAAGCCTCAAACAAACGCCTCTCCAATACTGTCAGACTTGCTTCTTTAACCGAGGCAACGAGCTTCTCAATCCTGACTTCTTTGACAATCCCATCTCCCTCGGGCCCAAGAGCCATTCTGACCTCCTTCAGAGTTTTCAGGCCATCAGAGTCCAGTTTGTCATGAACAGCATCAATATTACTGCTTATGCCGTCAAGAAGAGATATCAGGCCAACACTCACATCAGTCAAAATCTCATCCTTCTCAGCTCCGTCTATTGATTCCAAGGCAAGCCTACGAGCTTCAAATAATTTCGATGAAATTCCAACCGAATCTTTCGCAGAAATCAGATGCCAAGCCATCATGACTCGAAATGGATAAGCTCTCTGCAGAGACTTCTCTTCGATCAGGTAATCTGTTAGGCCCTTAATTTCGGCAGACATGGTAAATGACGATACAATCTCATCCGTGTATCTTATCTGATCAATTTTCTTCAATAGCTTGGAAGCCTCCATTCTGACCTGTGTGGGTGAGTTTTGATGAGTAAGAGCCAACCTCAGACAGTCTTCATCAAAATTTCCTATTCCTGAAACGATTGTGTTAAGTGAGATGTTTTCAGAATCATACAATATTAGTTTCAGACTAATATCAAGCCCTCTGTAGTCTGATACTGATCTCCCTTCGATGTATTCTAGCGCTAGGGAATAGTCCTTCTTTTCTATGAGTGCCCCTGAAGCCAGCCAAGCGAGTTTATCAGGCATTGTTCTTCCAGCTCCATGGATGAGACCAACACCTTCCATTATCTCGTCTAGCGGTATTTTATCGGGGTACAAATCCTCCCTGAGCCACCCCTCGATTATTATCGACATGGACAGCGGGTCGTCGTGATTTCTCCGCACAGCAGAGTCCCATCTCAATTCTCTTCCCTCCCTTAGCGCGATAAGCATGCACATCGCAGAAGCAACTTCTTCAGCCTCTCCTCCGACATTGCTGAGTATCTCTTCAGCTTTGTTTGACTGTGCCGCCGCAAGAAGAATTCCCTGTAAAAGAGACCCTTCATCACCTAGTCCAGAAAGAGATGCCCCTATCCATTCTTCCCATTTATCGAACCGAGGCTTTCCAATCAAGTCCTTCTTGATTTTGTTTACCGTATCTCTTTGTGATAGTGAAAGAGGGAATGGCAAATCTATTTCCAACCATTTCCTCAAACTATCCCGATTCTCGTAATCCAGCTTAGATCCCTCTAGCCAAGTGCCACGATCCCCGGAGACCTCATTTCTCTCTACTACAGGGAACAAACCGAGCTCTGCCAGTAGTGGGGATTCTCTCGCGATCCTCTCCCAGACAGGATGAACACCTTGTTCACACCTCTTTCTGATTAACTCCATCTCATTTTCATAACTTTCGTTCCAAGAATCCTTCATTCTACTCTTTTGCACAATCAGGACCGCTAATCTGTATCCCGAAGGAAGCCCCTTGTCGTCAATTATATTCTGTGGGGAAGAAATTGCGTCCTCAACTCCTCGAACCTTCCCCCTTCCTCCCCTCCTTCCGACTCTTTTGGTCTTCGAGACCCCACCTTTGTTGGTTTCAGGACCCGATATGTCACTTCCTTGCTTCGTAGCCCCTATCATAGCGAGTGCTTTCCACTCCTTGCTCAGTCCCTTGAAAGACGGGGATCTCTGAATAACACTCTTTCTCCTTTGGATGTCGTCTCCCGCCTTGCGCAACTCATCCAAACACTCTAGAAGGCGCTCTTCCACAACACAACCCTACACCACGGCCTATGCGCTCTGTACATCAACACATCGCCTCACTACTCCGTAAATTAGGGAAGCAACTCAAGGAGCCATAGGAAACCTAGAAAAGCATGGATTACAATTACGATTAGAATCATATCTTGAAATCTTAAGCCTGATTTACCTTCCTCCGAATCAGTTAAAATTGGTAGTCGAGGATCTCTTTTCCTAAACCTGAGGTATGTCAGCAACCCAAGTCCAAAGACTCCGCCTGCTGTATGCAAAGAACCTGCGCCCCCTGGAAACAAAAGCCCACTCAGGCTCCAAGCCTCCAGCCTGATATTGTATGCTATATTAGCACCGAATCCAGTAATAACCATGATCCAAGACAATAGATAAATTTTCTTTTGTGTTCCTTCATTACCTTGCATCTCTCCTTGAGGGTGAGATAAATTTTGATTCGTATTGCCAAACTTACCGTTAATCCTCAATATCCAAAATATAACGAAAACTGCTATGACAGGATGAAGCAGTATTATGAGCAAGTCAACTGCATTCACAACCCCCCGGACAGGACTTCCACTATTCAGGCATACTATGTTAAATTCAAAATAGCCTATCTTATTGAACAATAGTCACTATCTCATGCCAGGCTTCCAGAATTGAAATGGAAGAGCCGACTCTCCCTTCATAGCTCTGAACGCCAAATGATCAGCACGTTCATTCCACCTATGTCCCTCATGGGCACGTACATGCTCAGTAGTAACCTCGATTACGCAGGAGACCTCCTCCCATAGATCCCGAACTGTTCTCGCTAATTCCTTGTTCGCTTTCGCTTTCCATTCTCCTGAACCAACCTTCATGGCATATTCTGAATCTCCCCTTAATACTACTTTACCAGATTCGTGATTCATCAGAACCCACCTCAAAGCGTGTCCGAATGCGCTTAGCTCTGCAGTATTATTAGATCCTACAGTGGCACCAATGTATCCTTCTTTGTTGGCTCCAGTGACCACTGCTCCACTTGATTCTTTCACGAGATCGCCACGCCCCTTTCCTATGCCATCGTCACCAATTATTACGCAGAAGCCCCATCCTGCGGGTGTCTCAGGGCCCACGTTTTTATTTTCCCCACATGAACCATCAAAGTAGATGTAAGTGGAATCTTTGCCCATTGTCATTCCTCAATGAGACTGCGATACGTAGCCCCATCGAGTAGGTTTTCTAACTCAGAAGCATTGCTTATGGACATCTTGCATATCCACCCATTTCCATAAGGATCCTCATTGATTTGTTCCGGGGAATCCTCAAGGGATTCATTTACTTCAGTCACTTCACCTGAAATAGGGGCATATATCTCACTTACGGACTTCACAGACTCCACACTGGCGAATGACTCCATGGATCCGACGACCGCACCTATTTCTGGCAACTCAACCCAGACAACGTCTGTTAACGCGTCTTGAGCGTAATCAGTCACACCGATCACCACACTACCCTCTTCTATCCTAATCCACTCGTGTTCTTTCGTGTATAGTAGTTCATCAGGTACCTCGCTCATATAATCGCCGTTCTACACGAGAGGGCCCTGACACTCAAACCTTCGTCCCCTACTCTTCTTCCAAACTCCTTTCCAAGTGAACCTTCTCAAGCTCAGCCCATGCCCCTCCCATTTTCTCAACACTGGTGTCTTCCTGCTCCTTCTTCAATCGTGCAATCATCTCCTCCTCATCCTCTCTGCTAATCCATGGATCGAGGAAGAATCCACCATATTCCCTCCCCATCGCTCTCCTCAAAGACAAAATAAACACACAGATGAGAACTGAGAGAATTGGAAACACCGAAGCCCGTCTGTCCATCATAGTCAAATCATTATCAAAGACTACCAAGATGCCTTCTGACATGGAAATCGAGGTCAGGAAGACCAATGCGATTACAACGCCGATTAGAACTCTCTGGAGCCGTGTCGCGGGTGACTCCATGTCTACGAGATGGGGTTCAGGTGAATCAACTTCACCTACATCAGTAGTCCTGTTGGATTAGCTTCAGTATTTTGTATGGGAGGAGGGCACGGTTCACAGGAGTAACTTCCAAGATACGGCCATCGTCTCTTCTTCTGATGTCTTGGAGCAACGGATGGCGACTCTTTTTGTGTAGAGTCAACAAAGATGGCATATCATACTTCAGTGCCTCTCTGACAGCCGAGACAAAGCCCTCGCTCTCTACAGTGAACTTCCCGACTTCATCGACTACCAGATATTGACAGTTACCTATGGCACTGAGTATTGCTGGGACCCCGACCCTGTCTATTTCACTGGGGTCTATTCCGTATCCCAGGACTCTGTGTCTGGAGTCAATTTCCTTGTGAGCCATCACTCCCCTCTCGCCACTAACGATATCGACACAAGCATATCCAACCCTCTCGCCATTCTCGATTATTGCTTCGGACCTCATTCCTGCAATGACAGGAATCCCAGATGAACCAGAGCTCTCCTCTTCAATCATTTTGACAACTTTATCCAATACAGCAGACTTGCCGGATCTGGGAAGACCGGTTATTCCTATCTTAGGATTAATGCCCATTATCTCCTCTCCTCTCTGCCTCACTCACGTGATAGTAGACGATTGTAGGATAAGCAACGATAATAGTCTATTCGGTCTCAGAAGTCCTATTCTTCCCTAGTACGGAAATCTATTTCCGTTTTGGGGCTAGCATGCTCTGTACTAAATTGAAAACGCTAAATCATCTTCCGGAACAGGGAACGGAAGACTCTCAATTTCGTAGTTGTTCACGTTATTGTTTGCCCCCCATGCCTTGGACCAGATTTCCAAATCCTTCGAATTCATCACTTTACAGAGCCATTCTAGGCCCAGAGTAAGAGAACCTGCGCCTCGATCGATAATTGATTCAGTCACCTCGTCTGAAAACTCCAGGTAGTTTACAGAATTACTTAGTACGCAGTTATCTGGAATTACTGCCCAGTGGAGACGCCTATCATCATTGGAATTTAGAATCGCCTGACAAGCAATTCTGGGTCCGACGGACTCCCTTTCGTCCCCTGTCCACACGGATTGTGATCTTTGAATGGCACCTTCCTCTACATCGTCTTCATACGAAGGATGGTGCAACCTGACTTCTCCATCAATGAACACGAAATGAGCGCTCCTGATGAAAGGTACTGCAACCTTACCGTCATCACTCCAGTCTTCGATAAACTCCGACCATGAGCTCTGGTCTATCTCGCCCACTCTGACTTTCACAGAGTTTCCATCTGGGTTCAGCCAATTCCCTGCTTCAGAAAGTCTTGGCTTATCTGCCAGTCTACCAATCGCATCAACAACCGCCCTTCTTTCATATGGGTCCGTCGGCATTCTTGGAACAGCCCAAGTTGCGTCTGTCCAGGAAGACCAAGATCCTCTTTCCAACTCCAGACATAATGCTCCCCTTAAGAGTCCTGAATCAATGGAAATGTCACTAACCGTTAGCGGACCGTAGCTCATCATATTCCGTGTATTGCCTCCAACCTCAAGGCCAACTACTGCCACCCCTTGAGATATGCCGGGAAATACTCTCTGTGAGTCCGGGAATGACCAAGTCGAGAACCAATCGTTGCCGTCAACAAGGAGTTTCCTCAACGGGACACTGCTCTTCTCCCTCAGCAGAGAGTCTGGAACTACCATCCTGAGTCTTCCACCTTTCCTAACCAATTGGATTGATCTTTCAAGAAATAGTCTGTACATGTTGACATTACCTCTTAGAGCAGAGAATCTTAGGCTTCCATCACTTTCGACGGCGTTGCGTAGTCTACTTGAGAGGCCCTTTCTTAGCATGCTACCATTTTCGTGTCCTCTGAACCTGTCCTTTATCCTGATCCAGGGGGGCCTGCTTATCAATAGCCTAGGGCTCTCGTTCCAAGGCCATTCCCCGAGAAGGGGGTCTCCTTGAATGATGCTACTTTCGAGAATCATTTCGGCTTCAGATCTCCCGATCATCTGGGTTCTACTGTCTCCGGAGAGGTCGACCAGTCCTGCCTTGCCCAGAGTAATCAGTACCCTTCTCCTTGAGGATTCCACTGCAATTTCAGACGAATCCATCATCTGTAACCCCTCGATTAATTTTAGAGTATCAGAACATCGCTGATCTTCATCTAGGTGCTCGGTTCTTTGGGAGTGAAGCCTGATTAGTTGGGAGGCAACAACCCCTGCTCCGCAGCTTGGGTCAGCGAACGGAAGTGGGATCCCAGATGCAGTTGAGTCTGAGCTGTCGTCATAATCATCCTCTCCGGGAGTGAGCATGGCTTCCATGTTGAGCCTTTCAGCGTAGTCCCTGAATCCGGGAGGAATGGCAGACAGAGAAAGTGAGGGCGGGGCCTCCTTTTTTTTGGATGGCCCGCCACTAGCCAATTCGTCTGCCAAAATTGATCCGATTAGCCTACTGGGGGTCGAATATGCGCCTTTCGGGGAACGTCCGTCTGACACTGCCTCAAATCTAGCTAGGAGCTTATCCAGCACCGCGCCCGGGTCTGTTAGCAGACCGGCAGGCAGAGTAGGCCAAGACCCTGGAAGAGAGGCAGCAATTGGCGTCCCAGAGATGGTTGAGCGCTCCCAAAAGTCCAGCCACCGACGAATCTGCTCGATTCTATCAGGACAAGCCTGATCTAACCTAGCGTACCATCCAGAGGCTTCACTAACCATTATATCGGTTCTTGGATTAGACACCCTTTTTTGAAGGGTTGTATGTTGATTTGCAATATTGCTTATCCACCTAAGCAGAATGCGTCCTCATCTATTTCCACGATGAGCTCCTTCTGAAGTAGCCAAGAAACGGCCTCATCTAGGTCATCGACCCTTATTCCCAATGGGACAAGACTGCCCATCAAAGTGTCAAAATGTATAGGATTTGGACCATCGAGAGAATTTAGCTCCAGTAATCCGAGGACGTGCTCTGCAACAATTGCCAGCAATGGGTCATCTCCAACATCGAGAGATCCGAACTGTACAGCAGCCTCACCTTCTTGATTCACGACACTTTCCCCTTTCTTCAACTTATTATCAGGTTCGTACACGTCAAACAGGTTTTTTTGATGCGGGTCCTGTACTCCGGTTCCTGACGCCTCCCGTTGTCTCCTCAGGCGCTTGACAAGAGTCTCTATTCTGTGGAGTCTCTGTTCTAGTCTGAGTCTTTCCCTGCCCAAGTGACTCTCAACTAATTCCAACTCCTCCACTGCCCTCTCGTCAAGCCAGGACGCAAGGTCCCACGATGGGTCTAGCCTCAGCATCGTCTCCCATAGCCTCGCTACCGATTCCGGGAGAGTCTTCACATCAATACGGGGGGTTTCTCTACCATCCTCGGGTGCGCGCTCCATATCGTCTCCATTCACAGTGACCGTCTATCAACTATCCTCTAAATGGGAGTGAACGCCACTAGGGTTCAATTGATGAATGATGAACAAGTGGCGCGCCGCATGGGAACTTATCGGCTGGCCGCTCTGCCAGGAGACGGAACTGGACGAGAGGTGATGCGGGAAGCTTTGCGCGTGTTGTCTGTGTTCGAAGAAAACAGCCCCCTTTCCTTTGAAATCAAAGAAATTCCTTGTGGAGGACAGTACTATCTGGAAACAGGGGAGGAATGGCCGACTGGGTCCTTTGAGTATTGCAGAGACGAGTCTGACGCTATTCTTCTTGGGGCCATAGGGTGGCCTGATGCAAGACTGCCTAACGGAGACATGGCAGGAGGGCAGACCATCCTAGGTCTCCGTTCTGGCCTGGAATTGTACGCCAATGTCAGGCCGGTCAGACTGTACCCGGGCGTGACCCACAAGGTACACGGAATACACAAGCAGGTCTGGGATCCAGATCTTGTCGATATCATCATGATTCGAGAAAACACAGAGGGGCTGTACCATTCTCTCCTTAGGAGAATGGAACAGAGAGCTCTTGGGAAAAAGGACGAACCGATAGTGATAGACGAATTTCCGGGTCTTGAAGGAGAAGTTGCCTGGGATCCCCGGCCCATATCTAGGAGTGGCAGTGAGAGAGTAATTAGATTCGCTTTCGACTACGCCAAGGTCAGACAGAGAAAGTCCGGAAAGCCACAGTCAGTGACATGTGTCGACAAATCAAACGTGACAAGGGGTTGCCAGCTTTTCAGAAAGATTTTCAGGGAATTCGCGGACTCTAATGAAGATATCCCAGTGAAAGAAGCGTACATAGACGCCTTCACCATGTGGCTTGTAAGGAACCCAGAGGACCTCGACGTCGTCGTCTTGCCAAACATGTTTGGCGATATCGCCACTGACTTGGCCAGCGTTCTTCAAGGAGGGATGGGCATGTCAGCCAGTGCCAACATGGGGCCAAAGCACATGCTCTTCGAGCCTGTTCACGGCTCTGCCCCAAAACATGCCGGAAAAAACATCGTTAACCCTATCGCGATGATACAATCAGTCCAAATGATGTTCGAGGCGCTGGGCTTCAGAAAGAAAGATGAGACACTGGATATCTGCGCTGAAATTCTGCAGAATGCCATACGGTCACACTTCGAGGAAGGGGCTCCGGTAACTTACGATTTAGGAGGTACTGCCAGCACCTCCGATGTTGGTGAAGCTATAGCCAATAGGTGTGAGAGTATGCTGAAAGAGAGATTTTCTTAGCTCAGATTCTCAACGAAGCACCACACATAACCTCTAGTGCATTTCTGAGGGCTAAATCATTATCCCACACTCCAAGCTCTGGTTTACTTGTCAGCTCATTAACAATCCCAGAAAGCGCTCTTGAGACTTCATCAACAATAGTAACCGTTGCCGTTCTTGAGGTTCTCGATAAAGGATTTAGATCAATGGCTATAACCTGTTTCCCAAGCCTGATAAGGGCCTCACAGCGATCTCCATCTTCGAGTGGAACCAGGACTAAATCAGCCTTCTCTATCCCACGAGATGAGCAATAGGACCTGGGGCCTTCAAGGCCTGGGATTCTCCCATCAGAAACCAGACCCAGAATTTCCACTCTGGAGATAGCATTTTGCTCCTCTGGGGGCGAGCAAGCAATAAGGGCCTCTTTTTGGGATTCCAACTCCCTCACGAGCCCCTTCATTCTTTCTTCCGTCCTGTAGTAGATGTTCACTTCGATAGGGCACCCAATCGTCGTTGCAATTTTGATTGCTTCCGTCCCTGCAAGAACTACGGAGTTTCCATTCATGGAGATAACGGGGTTCGTAGCACTGAGAAGCCGGGCTGCAGCTTCACGAATTGCAACAGATGCAGAGGCACTAGTCCTCTCGCCCAAGAGGTAGTCAAATGCTTCCCCCCTCCCATGAGCAATCATCGCTGAATCTGCCAATAATCCTCTCTTCGAGGCTTCAACCATTTTCTCGCGAGATAGTAGCGAAGATTTTCTAGGATGGGAATCAGGAATTTCAGTCACTCAACCGCCCCCATCACCTTCATTGACATGTCGATTGGAGTCACTCCTCTATTCAGTCCGCTGGTTGAGATCAAGTCGACGCCAGAAGAGCGCCAACTCGTAATGTCATCATAAACCACTCCCCCTGAGCCCTCCAACAGACACCACTCGCGAAGCCCTTTCTCCAACAGATTGGAATGAATGATAGCACATTTCTCTGGCATCATGTTGTCCAACAGCAAAACAATCTTTTCAGTCCTCCCGAGATCTTTTTGAATCTCACTCCACTTAGTGACCGCTTTCAGAGCTTGACACTCATCTCTGACTTCCACAACCACGAATTCCGCATGAGCATCCATGTCTATGCCGGCCACAGCGATTTCGACGGCAGCGCATTCGTCGGATATTCCGGGCGCGAGAGATGCTAAGTCGTTCTCCTTAATCATCAAAGCATCCCCCCTTGAAAGTCTGTGAGTGAGCCCCCCTCCGACATGAACCGCCCATTTGTCTAGAAGGCCCCAATCTGTTTTTCTCGTGCATGCGACTCCGATATCCTTTGCCTCTGAAACCCATCTGTTTGTGTTGGTGGCCACGCCTGACATCCTGCCCAGTAGATTGAGTAATATCCTCTCGCACCGCAATATCTGGTCAGCGGGCCCCGAGATTTTCAGTACCTCCTCACCATAGACTACAGAATCACCCTCCTTCAATGTTCGATATATTTCACAGTCAGTGAAATGGGTCTCAATCAAGCGGTCTACGACAAATAACCCAGCGAGTATCCCATTATCCTTGGAAGTAACCATTGCTGTTATTTGAAGATCTGAACCCACCCCTCCACCATGTTCGTCATTTACCATCGCCAACGTCCAATAATCTATTGAGTCTGTCATTATCTGACTTGGAGAATTTCCTTGGAAAAGGAGTTCAGACCTGTCATGAGGCAGTCCGGTCACATCGATTGGCAATCGTGCATAGACTTGAAGGGTCCGAATCCCAATCTAGTCCTCTAAAGCTCCCAGACTACCCTCAACAGCAGACAAACATGCTAGAATATCATCGATAGTGGCACGCATCTGACCCAGATCCGATGAAGATACGAAAATACTCAGACGCACCCCAATATCAACCTCAGTTATTTCAGATCTGAAAGAGTCTGGGTCATCGGGTTGGATTGACTTCAGGAGGGCCTCGGCCATGTCTTTTTCTCCTATCCAATCAACTCTTGCCCTGGCGCCCTCCATGTTTTCGTGATAGTACAGCCACTTTTCATTCCAACTGCTCCCTTATCACTTCAAAAACAAATATGAGCGTAAGACCTTTCCACATATCATGGACGGTCGCGCTCCTCGTTCCGATACTGCTGAGTCAGTGACAGCCGGACATCCTGACAAGCTGTGTGACGCCATATCAGATGCCATATTGGATGAGTGCCTAAGATTGGACCCCAATGCTAGAGTTGCTGTAGAAACCATGGTGAAAGGCACAGAGGGAGAGGCAGTAATAATCCTCGCGGGAGAGGTAAGTCTTAATGGACAAGCACCAGACTACGAGCAGATAGCAAGAGACAAAGCGTCCTCTATTGGATACATCGACAGCAAAATAGGAATGGACGCTTCCTCAACTGAGCTCTGTAACGTCCTCACCTACATCACTACTCAGTCGCAGTTCATCAGTCAGGGAGTCGATGGCGATTTGGACACTCAGGGTGCCGGGGATCAAGGGGTAATGTTTGGATACGCATGCATGGAGACTGAACTGACCGATGAGCTCACCGGGAGATTCTTCCCTCTGGCCGCCGCTCTCTCCCAGAGACTAACTCGCAGACTCGAACAAGTCCATAGAGAACGAATTATTCCTTGGATCAGGCCTGACGGGAAGAGCCAAGTGACTGTACAAATGGACGATAACTCGCAGACTCAGGGTAGGATATCAACCGTTGTGATAGCCGCCCAGCATGCTCCCGATGCAGGACCCAACTGGCCAGAGAAAAACAACTTGTCAGAAGAAGAGAGAAGACTATACATAGAGGAGGAAATAAAGAAACACGTAATCGAGCATGCAATCCCAGAATCTCTGTTGGATAATCCAAAAGTGATTGTGAATGGTACAGGATCATTCCCCGACCCTGGAGGGCCCTATGCCGATGCAGGCTTGACTGGTAGGAAGATAATTGTCGATACATACGGCGGAGGTAGGCATGGCGGGGGTGCGTTCAGTGGAAAGGACCCCTCAAAGGTGGACCGCTCGGCGGCATACTATGCGAGGTGGGCCGCAAAGCATATCGTGGCTTCTGGCATCGCAGAAAGGTGTCAGATTCAGGTTGGTTATGCAATCGGAAAATCAAGTCCAGTGGGCCTAAGGGCAGAAACTTTCGGTACTTCAAAGTCAGAATTAGGTAATGACCCAGATCAAGTAATCACGAATCTATTACTGACACACTTCGATTGGAGGCCCGCGGCGATGATTAGAGATCTGGACCTGAAGAGACCGATATACTCTGCTACATCATCCGGAGGTCATTTTGGAAGAGTACCCACCGAAGAGGGGTTATTCCCATGGGAGAATCTAGATTCGAGAAAATTGAAGTTACTGGCAGAAGCTATTGTCGACACGGAATAATCCCAAACGGGGCGCATCTTTCCGAGGGTATTGAAAGTGCCCCCCACCTTCGGCAGTCATGTCAAGAATACCTGCAGTGCTCCTTCAGCAGTTTGTTGGGATGAGTGATTATGAGAGGACCCTTGCAATTGACAAGATCTCCAGAGAGCTTGGAATCAGCGAAAGTGAAATCGCCTCGCAGTTGGAGGATTTTCAAATGGGAGAGACCAAGCCGTCCAACCAAGCAAAAACCTTCAATCCGGATTCAGACAGGGAAAGCAAGTTCACTACCATGAAGGAGGTAGAAGGTTCTCCCAACTATCTTCAGAATACGCATAAATATCGATTCTCGTACGATCCTAGTCACTCGGGGAAAAAGAGGCAATCGGAGGTCGAGCAGGCCATTGTTTGCCCCCATTGTAATGCTGCGTTGGGAATTCCTTCCATCAGGCCAATAACCGTTAAGTGTCCTGCATGTTTGAATCAGGCGACCTTCGAGAACTAGACTCCCCAGAACTCGCCTCCCCTTCCGCTATCATCTTCCTCGGAGAGGGAATCGACTATAACACTCATCAGATACCTGGCCAGAATGGCCATGACAGGGAGTGACCATGTGGCCGCGACCGAGTCAACACGGAGGTCCAAATCTTGACCGCCGAGCATACTCAGTGAGACCTCATTGATGGCCGAAATGACGAAATAAGCGACGAAACCAGTAGCTAGGAGCATTATACTCTGTCCAGTGAAGGACCCCTCCTTCCATCTTAGAACCCCCAAAGAAAGGAACAACGAAAAGAATGCTACCAGTATCCAAGAAAGCGCGTTGTCAATTGCGATCACCCAAACCGCGATATCGTTATTCACTGCATCGACATCAAAGTTTGTTGATGAGGGGAGTATAGAAGAGGCATAAGACTCAATCTCGGAACTGGTGGCGTAGAGTACCTGTATCACAGTTACGACAGCGATCATCATTGATACCAGAGCCAGCGCCCATAACATCGAGGTGAGCAGGCTCCCAGTGGCGGCTGCCCGCATATCGTTGACCAGACGATCAAGTTGCTGTTCCCAGCCTAGGCCCCTCGAGAGTAGCCAGATTCCAATAATCAGTGGCAGAGTGCCTATCAATGCGCTACCGTAGTCCGAAGGCAGTATCAGGCCCACACCCAGAATAATCATCACAGCGGCTATTGGGACCAGAAGCCTCGCTCTCCAGCGAGGGTCCTCGATGGCCTTTACAACATAGTAATATGTACTTTCGATGCCCTTAGACTGCCTAACTATAATTTTTTCAATGTGGTCTACTCTAACTCTGGATGTGATAATTGGCAAAGCCTCCTCATCATCCGCCCCATCCGTCACAAGTATCGCTTTGTCGGGTTGGAACTCTTGGATGACCTCGTCCAACTGAGTGGCAATCTCCCTATCGCTCCTAGCCCCAACTCTTACATCACCAGTCAGTAGTGCAATCTGGACCTCATCATCACCAATCACCTCTTCCGCCAGACGATCATGCTGATGCAGGGCGCCTAGGATTGCATTAGTATCTGACTCCTCAGGATCCGCTATTCCTAACCTCAGAGCCGCTGCTAAAGTAGCCTTTCTTCCTACTACTGGGCCCCTGATACCCGCCTTGACCCCGAGATCATTGTCCCGGTCGACAGTCAATACTAGAGTTCGTACCATCTCCCCGCCTCACCCCCTGATAGAGAGTGGGCGATATGAAGAATTGCCCAAAACCATCTCCCGAACCCCTCTTAAGTAGTAATCTTAGCTTCGCCACTATCGGAATACCTTCTTCTTTGTTTGGCTCTGATATACTTGAGTGGGTGAGTAAGCCACTCCTGATCGCAGAGCCTGTCATCGCCAGGCTGGACTGGACATCTGGCATTCGTCTTTAGAGACGCGCACCCATTTGGTGTGTAATCTCCTTCGTAAACGTGTGAAACTTGGTAAGAGGTTGTGTCTGGATTGTAATCAGGAGCCCCGGAGAAAAATCCACAGGTTTGCTCTACAGTGTGGCCGATCGCCTTAGAGAATGACGCTAGGAAAACCCTGCCAACATGATTTACGTTAACCCCCTGGTTCAACTCAGAAATCGCTGACTCGAAACAGGGAGGCCAGTCTTCCCTGACCGCCGCAGAAACTGGCATCTCCTCCTTGACCCTTAGAGCCAAAACACCGGTAATCCTTTCAACCGCTTCTGAGAATTGAGCGGCGAACTCATCAGTCATTTTTTCCATTCTCTCCCTACAAGTTTCATCAAGATAGGACCTGACTCTCTCTTTGAGAAGTCTAGAAGTCCTCTCTCTGCTGTTCTCCCCTGAGGCTGGATCCATCCTGACCCACCCGTCCTTGACCGGCCTGTTTGCAAGCCTCCAGTAAGAACCCGAGATTTTAGGGCAAAGCTCTATGAAATCAGAGACTGGGACCCAATAGATATCCTCTCCTTCCTGCTCTAACTTAATGTTAGAGAAAAAGCTCAAGCAAATTATTGTAAAGTTAGAAGCATCCCTGCCGAATAGGCCATCTGCCCTACTTGCCTCCCCCTCAATCCATCTGGATAACAGGCGTTCATCGAATGAGGCGCACACCACCAACATCGCATGTAAGAAGGACAGTGTCTCAGTCATCTTTCCAGCATCACTTGATAGATCGACAGTGGTCGTATCATCCACGCCGTCCTTGTGCATCACAGACTCTAGTAAACGCAACCTCCCCCTTGTCCGCACCTCTTCAAGCCAAGGGGCCTCAATCAAGTCCACCACGGTGACCCCATTTTCGTTTAATACATCCTTGATGTGTTGACTCCCCTGGGGAAGCATGGGATACCTGGATAGAACAACCCGGTCTTCGATATCCGGAGGGTGGAGCGGCATCGGCACGACCACGAGTGAACCAAGAGGGTTATTCAACAATCACCGACTCCTTCCACTGGAGAAACATGTCCAGGCCCCCAACAGATCTCCTTCCCTACATCAAGGAGGTTGTTACAATTCAAGATGAATTCAGATCACATTTTGGATGGAGTCTGGAACATGATCGACTTAGTGCAACTGAGTTAATTTCCGCAGTAGAGGATTCTGGGATTGATCTGTGGAGCAGAGCGAATAGAGCCGCCACGGTAGCAAACATACAGAGAAGAGCTGTACTCAGAGAGCAAAACGTCGCAATTCTTGGCGCGGCTATAGACGTTGACGAATTGACCGAGACTCTGGAGACGCCCACTCTACTAATCGCAGCTGACGGAGCTGTGGGAGTGTTCTCCCTTTTGCCAGATACCTCTGCTGAGAGAGCATGGTCCAGACTACTATTCATGGTCAGCGATGCCGATGGAGGAGACGGCACGGCTCAGGCCGTCAAACGTGGAAAAACGATCTTTTTACACGCACATGGAGATAACCAATCAGATTGGAATAAAATCCTGCAATTAGCTAAGGAGGTCCCCTCCTCCCCTCCACTAATCCTAACTCATCAGACCCCCAATGAAATACCCGGGATGCACAACCCGGGGGGATTCACCGATGGAGACAGGGCCGCCTGCATCGCCCTGTCCATGGGGATATCTCACAATCGAATTTCCCTGTTGGGAACAAACACCAAAGAAGTTGGGCGATGGTCAGGAACCACTGACATAAGAATGAAACTTGACAAATTACAATGGATGGGTAGAATTCTGAAAAAACTCAATCTCGATTTCTGATCACAAGAAGTCCTCCAGAGTCATTACAGTTACCCTGTCATTATTGAACAGAGAATCAACGCTGTCTGACATCCAATCAACACGTTGCTTTGTGTAGTCATCAACACCATAGTTTTCCATGACCTCTTTTGTTACTTGGATATACTTTCTCACAGCTCCTTCAGAGACAGTCAATACGACATTCCCCCCACAAGTTGCCAGCCCATCATCTGAACTGGAGAATCTTGGACCCCTTGATATCGTACCGGCTTTTTGAATACACTTTCCAGCTAGGGGCATTCTTCGATACGAATGACCACATTTTACACACCTTACCTTCTGCCTCGTAAAAGCCATCATGTTCCCTCTCATATCAGGTAGGAAGTGAGATTCAATGACTTGTGAAGCAACTCTATCCACGCTGACGGAACGAAGCCTGCTTCCGAGGGCCAATTGTTCCCCCATCTTGTCAGTCATACTTACCAGTGTCTTGTACGCAGAGTTAACGGGCCCGGAATCCAGCTCTCCTGAGTCATGTGTCCATCCATAACCCCTAAGGTCCCCTATCGTCCCGAGCCTATCACTTACTAAATCTACCAACTCTGACGCTTCATTAGGATGTGGCTGTGACAAGGTTGCCTCATAGAATGCCCTCGAGTAATTCCAAGAACAATCAACATTCAGTGCCTCCTTGTCTATTTCCATAGGATTTAACCTAGTAGTTAGTACAAGTGGAGCATCCATCCTCCCCCCTCTTCCAGCCGGGAGGATTTCCTTTGAGAAATTCAAAAGACCGTCCATTAGCATCATGATACTGTCCTCATCCCCATCGCAGTTCCTTCTCTTTGCGGCATGGAATAGTGGATGCGCATATCCTGCAGAAGACGAAGTCCATCCTATTATCCTACATAGGACCCCTCCTGATGTGTGAGGGGCGAGCCCGATAGCCAATCTACCAACCAAGTCATTCTCTGTGACGGCGTTGTAAAATGGCTCCATGCCATAGAAGCGAACTAGGAGCTCATCAACGAATCCGCAGGTAGCTAGAAGATGATCCTTTGATCTGATAGAAGGGATGAAGTCTTGAGGCAGTAATTCGAGCATCTGACTATTGGATTTCAACTGATTCCCCCTGATATCGTGTGTGTAACCAAGCTCAGCTAAAGACTGCCACGGAGTACCAATCTCAACGGGTTTGAAATGAGTCACAGGCACATCACTCATATCGTATCTCGATGTACCATCCCTGAATACCGAGACACCATGCTTTGCTCTCAGGATCCCCTTTTCTAGCGGTTCAGGGGATTGCCCTATCGACACCAAACCCTTCACCGCCTTTATTTTTGATGGAAGCTTGTCGAGCCCCAAAGATCTTCGCTTCACCTCTATTATTGATGATATTGGAACAGTAGTAAACTCCCCCCTCCTCCTCCTATTCCCGATTCTCTTCTTCCGTTCCTCTGTCCTTCCGCCACATTCTCTTGCAATTTTGGGATCAGGTCTGTTGTGGCATCTAATATGAGGGGATTCAGAGCCACACACACTGCATATCCTTGGACCCATCTGGACTCTTATGCTCCCCTTTGAGGATGATTCACCAAGTAACCTCTGTGGCCCACCGGTTTCTGCAATGGGATAAAGGGCGTGAACCATCGGTTTCATTTCTCTAACTCCGGACTTCTCTGGCCTTCCCATTCTAGCGCCTATTCGACAGGTTGCTGAATCCTCCCACCTACACGAGGAAACCTCTCTAACCAGCCAAAGTGACCCATCAACGATGTGATCATCAATCAATGAGATGGATTTCCCAAGCTTTACTGGATCTACAGGTCCAGGGTCGGGAATCGCCTGTGAAGCATTATCCCCTATTGCCTCTGTTTCAAGAGTCCCCTTGCCTTCCTGCATGGCCACAGTTGTAGCCCGAACTCTGGCAATAGCCCTCCTTCCTTCCAGTTCCCTCTTCCTCTCATCCTCTACTGCGACTATCTCCTTGGCTCTCTTGACTCTCTCAAGACGTTCGTTAATGTGACCATCAGAGTCAATGGAACGGTTGACCACGCCATTTTCGTTTACCAGACCAAGCCCCTCCAGAAGCCCCTCCCAATTGCAGGGAATTACAATATCCCCACTACTGTGAAAGTGGGGCAATCCCAAAGTCAGAAGCGAAGACTTCGTGATACCGTGGTTCTCTATCGACATCCATAATGGCCACCTGTCAAACGCTGGCTCTAAAGTGCGGTACGAACCGAATGAAGGGTCGGAATCCCACCCCTCGCAGGCACCGAAAATTCTCAGACCTTCCTCTCTCACTGTCGAGCCGATTAATGATCTGATTAGCGGTTTAACGATTGAGAGGGGGAGATCTGACCACCATAGATTCCAGGGAGGAGGAACTGCAGTTCCGAACATTTCTCCGATTTTCTTAGATTGGGACCAATTCAACTCGAGATCTCTGACAAAAACGTACCAGGATCTTTTTCGCCAATCTCTTTCCAGTGGATTTTCTCCTCCTCTGGATACGGCACCATTGAAGGGAAGACCGTCCGGGAGCTCAGAAGGTTTGAGGCCCATTATCCCGGCAAACTCAGAGACTTTACTGGGATGGTCCAAGGCTTCTGTCAGATCTGCAGCCCACCAATCCCTATTGTATGCCGATGGTACGAGAGATTTGTTGTTCTCGAGAAACTCACCGAATCCCATTAGAATTTCCCCGTTATCCCAGATTGAAACCACTCTTTCCTTGATAATAGCCCAATCCTCAATGGTGTCTACCCTCCTAAACTCTCCATCGTCAAGAATTACCATTGGGCCCTCTATATCCGTGCACGGAGTTACCGCGCAGGCTTTACCTGGCCGTTCAATTTTCATCTGAGTTCCGACCGAAAGAAATCCACCGGCCGCTTCCATGGATACCGGATTCAATCCAGCTGCCGCCAATCCAGTAGCCCTGCTCCTACCGTATCTGAGCCTAAATCCCCCCGGCTCACATGGTTCTCCGAATATCGGTCGTCCAGCAATAACGTCGTCCATATATCTCGTAATCTCAGTAATCTGCCTACTATGGAAAGTCTTGGACTTGGCAGAATCATCCATTCCCTTTTTCGCGAATTGAGATATGAATTCCCAGCCCGATATCTCCATTCTATCTGTATGCTTTACAATCTTCGGAGCCTTTAGGCACAATCCCTCCCCAATGACTAGCATAACCCCGCCCCTAACTCTAGTTCTGAATGTGCCATTTTCATTTTGGATATTATTCACCTCCTTGAAACCCGCACATTCTTGCTTCTCGGTCTCTTCTCCGTTGATCATGACTGGGCACGCCCTTACGATTACTTCCACCTCTTCAGGAGGGGGTTTGTATTGCAACCCCACTCTGTAAAGCCCGAACTCCTCCTTCACCCTCTCTACCTCACTTGTTGAGGGGGTATATCTTCCAATACCCAACTCTCTCCTGATCATATCCCCAATTAGTACGCACATTGCTTGGGCTGTTCCTCCTGCGGCCCTAATCGGCCCGCAAAAATCAATGGAAAGGAATTCAGAACCGTCTGAATTGTTGAGTATCCTCACAGCTCCTATCCCATCAAGAGGAGCAACAAGTACAGCTTCGGTGAGTACAGCTAGCCCTACCCTCAGGCCACAATCAATAGCCTCCCGAAGATCTCCGTCACGAGCATGCATTCTTTTGGCTACATCAACCGCAATCTGAATGGATGCGCTTTCCCTGTCAGTATTCAATAAAATCTCTCTAAGACCATCTTCGATTTCCAATCCCCTAAGGTATTCCTCGAGTAGTTTTTCAGTTCTGCTAGCCAAATCAGAAGCTCTGGGAATCTCGATCTCAGTACTGAAATCGAGCCCTTTGGCCTTGGCAATTCGAGCAATATCATACGCTTCCTGGGTCTTCGAATCCAGCCATAACTGGTAGGCCTCAACCTCTGTGGTCAGCCTTTGGCGGTCGTATTGAGAAACAGATTCTATCCGCCCACTCATCTCATCCCCACGCTCCAATGCCCCTTCACAGGATGGACCGTCCAAGAACATTGACCGTGTTTACCCTCTTTGAGGCGAATTCTCAACCGAACCTTCATGCCAGTCCTACTACTCGGTGTTGTCTGATTATGCAGCAGATTTCACCAGTCGAAGCAAAGCTCCAGCTAATTGAGAGAGTGAGAGAACTAGCATATCTTCATTCCCCAGAAGATCAATTTACTCTAGCAAGCGGAAGAATGAGTCCGCATTTTTTCGATATGAAACCAGTGATGATGAATCCTGATTGTGCCCACCTTATCGGGGTGTTGATTCATGATTGCATTGACTCATTGGGAGGAGTTGATGCTGTCGGAGGCCTTGAGCTAGGAGCTGTCCCTCTGGCTGCGATAGTTATCGCAAAGGCAGGAAAGGGCTCTGAAATTAGAGGATTCATGGTCAGAAAAGAGCCAAAGGGCAGAGGAGGTAGGAAAACCGGAAACCCTCCTGGAATTGAAGGCTCCACAATCAAGTCTGGCGACAGGGTGATTTTACTGGAGGACGTTACTACGACAGGAGGATCCGCACTGAAAGCTGCATCAACACTGAAGTCAATGGGTTGCGAATTGGTGGCTTGCGTTACGATTCTAGACAGGCAGGAGGGAGGAATGGACGCGTTTGAAGAAGCTGGCATCAAATTAATCCCCCTGATATTAAGGACAGACGTTACGGGTGATTGATTGAACAAACACATCATCGACCCAGAGGGGAAACCGTACGATCCAGCAAGGCTACCTAGGAAGGAATACGTCGGCGCATCCGCATACTTCGATCTGGACCTAAGAGCCGGATTGGTCACAGACGTTCAGAAATTTCCCGAAATGAAGAAACCATCATACAAGTTACAAGTTGATTTTGGTCCAATAATTGGTAAGTTGTGGAGCTCGGCTCAAATCACCAACTACTCACGCCATGATTTGATAGGTAGGACAGTGGTAGGAGCCGTCAATCTGGGCGATAAGACATTACCGACGGGATTCGTATCGCAATTCTTAGTTTTAGGTGCACTTGACCCTGATGGCTCAGTAAGACTGCTGGATCTTCCGGAGGGTGTACTTCCTGGCTCAATGGTTGCCTAGCCCATCCCCAAATCACTTAAATTCCGTCGCTAAATGAGTAAATATTCCCAAACTCTCAGATAGTTACACTATTGGACTGGGTGCATAACGGGGTTACATGCCAACCACTGTGAGGATGACGACAAGCTCTGGAGATATTGATATTGCACTGTATACCGAAGACTGCCCGGAAACGACCGGCAATTTTCTAAAATTAGTCGATGATGGATTCTACAACGGATTACACTTCCATCGTGTAATCAAGAATTTCATGATCCAAGGGGGATGCCCCAGATCCAAGGACCCATTCGATGGAAGAGCTGGAACAGGTGGCCCGGGTTGGAAGATTGACTGTGAGCCTTCAGCGTTAGCAAAGAGACATGATAGGCCGGGATTATTCTCAATGGCTAATGCAGGACCAAATACAGGCGGGTCGCAATTTTTCTTGACAACGGTCCCAACACCGTGGCTGGACGGCAACCATGCGATTTTTGGTGAGGTAATTGAGGGAATGGAGAACGTGTACAAAATAGAGAACTGTGATACAAAGCCTGGAGATAGGCCATATGACCCCCAGAAAATCATCAGTGTTGCCCGGATAGAAGATTAATCGTTCTACTGGCCACCGATAATTAAATTTATTAATAATTAATAATACGGAGATATATGGCAAAGCATCGCGCTGGGGATCGAAGAATCATAAGCATCAGCATACCTGAGGAAACCGCAAGGAAGCTAGATAGAAGGGTAGGAAAAGGAAAATCCAGTGGAAGATCGGCAACAATTGCTAAGATGATAGAGGACGGGTTGTCTCAAAACACCCCGAATATTACCACTTTACCCATCGCAGAACCAAGGTCTGCGAGAGCAGACCCATCCGAGTTCAGGACTGAAGTCGATACCATGGGGGAGATTGCTGTCCCTGCCGACAGATATTATGGAGCCCAGACTGCAAGGTCCTTGATGAATTTCGATATTGGTGATGAAACAATGCCAAGATCTGTTATCAGGGCCTTTGGTATTCTGAAGATGGCGGCCGCGGAGTCCAATTCAGAGCTGGGGGAGTTGGACAAGGATGTTGAGTCACTGATTGTTTCCTCGTGTAAGGAGGTTATTTCAGGAAGTCTCGATGGACATTTTCCACTTAGTGTATGGCAAACTGGCTCCGGTACCCAGACAAATATGAATGCTAACGAAGTCATAGCCAACAGAGCGATTGAACTTGCTGGAGGGAGGCTTGGGAGTAAGACACCGGTGCACCCCAATGATCATGTCAACAGGGCACAATCCAGCAACGATACGTTCCCTACAGCTATGCACATATCATCGGCTGAGCAGATTACAAACGTACTTTTGCCGTCCATACAGTACCTCAGGGAAGCACTTTACGCCAAATCAAAGGAGTTCGAACCTATTGTCAAGATTGGTAGAACACATCTCATGGATGCAGTACCCCTCACACTCGGGCAGGAATTTTCTGGATATGTTTCCATGCTGGATGCAGACATCAGGAGGATAGAGTTCTCACTAATCGACCTGTATGAACTGGCTCTGGGCGGGACAGCAGTAGGTACTGGTCTGAACACACACCCCGATTTCTCTGATCTAGTCGCATCAAAAATCGCCGAAAAAACTGGTTTACCATTCACCAGCGCGCATAATAAATTCTCCCAGATTGCAGCTCATGATGCGATTGTTTCCGCTTCAGGTGCAATGAATACTCTCGCGGCTTCTTTGATGAAAATAGCCAATGACGTCAGATGGCTGGGATCAGGTCCTCGATGTGGGATAGGGGAATTATCCCTACCAGCGAATGAACCAGGATCAAGCATTATGCCAGGAAAGGTCAATCCTACACAGTCAGAGGCGCTAACGATGGTATGTTGCCAAGTGATGGGAAACCACATATCTACGTCTATTGGAGGCAGCCAAGGAAATTTCGAGCTTAACGTATTCAAACCGATGATGATCTACAACATGCTACACTCAATCAGAATAATCTCAGATAGTTGCATATCATTCACTGATAATTGCATCATGGGTTTGAAAGCCAACGAGGCCAGAATCGCAGAACATCTTGAGAACTCCCTGATGTTGGTGACCGCCCTGAATCCCCATATCGGATATGATAATGCTGCTAAGATTGCCAAGAACGCGCACGAGAATAATCTGACTCTCAGGCAGAGCGCGTTGGAATTGGGGGCTTTAACAGAGAGTCAATTTGATGATTGGGTAAGGCCTGAAAAGATGACAGGCAACAAGTAACCTGAAGCCGGAAAAATTGTTTGAAAGGGCCAAAAAAGGGTGGGAGCAGCAGGGGTTCAGCTTGGGGAAGCTTCCCCCCTGCGTACTCCGCAGGGTCCGGTTCCTCCTAGTTAGACTAGGATTTCCCGGGTAGATGACTCAGGGGCCTCTTGGGTCCCTTTGCCTTTTTCTGGACTTAAATGGGGTAGTATCCCCC
>CETK01063510.1_pt1 | contig 23448 bp, 19 predicted proteins | sample 361431 | NCBI WGS metagenome assembly CETK01 (sample SAMEA2622452, study PRJEB7988) | marine metagenome | biome: marine biome (ENVO:00000447); feature: surface water layer (ENVO:00002042); material: "saline water (ENVO:00002010), including plankton (ENVO:xxxxxxxx)" | depth 5 m | reverse complement strand
GAGGGACACTCAGATGAAATATCTTGGTATGTAAACTACATAACTGACAATGGATTAATTTATGTCATTAGAAATGGAGGTAGTGATCATCAAATTGCTCCATCAAAATGGGTGAATATTCATACAAAAAATAGGATCATAGAAGGTGTGTTTGGTTGGCCAGCAATACACACTCGAAAACATGGCAAAGAAGAAGTTCCAAAATTAGAAAACATTTTTATTGACGTAGGTGCTAAAGATAAAAAAGAGGTTGAAAAAATGGGGATTCATGTTGGTTGTGTAATTACATATCCTGATTCTTTTAAAATACTTAATAATAATAAATTTATTTGTCGTGCAATAGATAACAGAATAGGTGGATTTATGATTGCCGAAGTTGGTCGTCTACTTAATGAAAATAAAGTAAAACTACCGTTTGGATTATATATAACAAATTCCGTCCAAGAAGAAGTTGGTTTAAGAGGGGCCGAAATGATAACACAAACAATAAAACCCAATATTGCAATAGTAACAGATGTATGCCATGACACAACTACACCAATGATTGATAAAAAAATTGAGGGACATACTGAAATTGGAAGCGGTCCTGTAATTTCTTATGCTCCTGCAGTTCAAAATAATTTAAGAGAGCGAATTATTGAGATAGCTTCAAATAGAAAAATCCCTTTTCAAAGACTAGCCTCTTCTAGATTCACTGGAACAGACACAGATGCATTCGCATACAGTAACGGTGGTGTAGCCTCTGCATTAATATCATTGCCATTACGTTATATGCATACAACAGTTGAAATGGTCCATCGTAATGATGTTGAAAATGTAATTAAGTTGATTTATGAAACTGTTCTTTCCATTAAAAATGGGGAGTCATTTAGTTACTTTGATTTAAATTAAAAGAGTCAAATACTAAATTCTATCTCTAATTAACAAAGCTTTATTAATTCTTTTTACTACACCAGGACCCTCATAGATAAACCCAGTGTACATTTGAACTAAACTAGCTCCTGCACTGAGTTTTTCGATAGCATCTTCTGGTTCATGGACTCCTCCTACACCAATAATTGGAAAAGCATTTTTACTTTTTTCATTTAAAAACTTTATGACTTCAGTACTTTTATCTTTTAATGGTAAACCGCTAAGCCCTCCAGTTTCATTTTTTTTAGATGATTTTAAATTTACCCTTTCTAATGTAGTATTTGTCGCAATTACACCGTCTATCTTTAGATCGATTACTATTTGAACAACGTCTAACAATTGTTTTTTGTTTAAATCAGGTGCGATTTTAAGAAGAATTGGTTTTCGCTTATCTTTATTTTTATTTAAATCTGAAAGAGTAGACAAGAGTTTTTTTAAATTACTTTTCTCTTGTAGTTCTCTTAAATTTGGGGTGTTTGGAGAACTTACATTTACAACAAAGTAATCTACGTAATCAAAAAGCATATTAAAGCAATACACATAATCTTTCACTGCATTTTGATTAGGAGTAGTTTTATTTTTCCCAATATTGCCTCCAATAAGAACACCCTTATTTTTTTTTAACCTCGTGATTGCTGATTCTACCCCTTCATTATTGAAGCCTAGTCTATTGATAAGCCCTTTATCTTCTGTTAATCGAAACATACGCTTTTTTGGGTTTCCATCTTGTGGTTTCGGTGTTAAAGTACCTATTTCAATAAAACCAAATCCAAAATTTGATAATTCATGATAAAGTTTTGCGTCCTTATCAAAACCGGCTGCAAGTCCGACTGGATTAGGAAAATTTAAACCAAACAAATGACGCTCTAATCTTTTATCTTTTATGACATAAATCGAGCGTACAACATTCGAAATACCTGGAATTTTATTTGATAATTTTATTAATTTAAAAACAGTATGATGAACAAATTCTGGATCGAATAAAAAAAATAATGGTTTTAAAAGGAGCTTATACATACTATTTTAAAAAAAAACCCGCTCTTAGCGGGCATAAGAAATAATCATTTTTTAGAAGGTGGAAGATTTAATTTAGAGCTGAGTTCTAGTGAAATCGCTGTCCTTTCAATCTTTAATTTACCTGCTAGTGTTTCAATAACACAGGTATTGTCTTTATTATTCAATTCCATTACTTTACCATGAAGTCCACTCTTAGTGATTACCCTGTCTCCTTTTTTCATGGAGTTCATAAAGCTTTTTTCTTTTTTTTGCCTACGCTGCTGAGGTAAGATTATAAAAAAGAAAAAGACTACAAGCATTAAAAGTAGGAAAGGTAGTTGACCAGATAAGCCTTCAGACATATTATACTGATTATTTTAATTTTGTTGTCGAGCTTTGGCTTGAGCTTCTCTTTGTTTTTGTTTGATAGGGTCAGGTGTAACGTTCGCTTTAATTCTTAACATTTCCCTACCTGAGGATGTATTTGCTGAAAGTGTTACAGACTTTTGCTGCATTCCGGGTTTATTATTTGAATCAAAACTGACTGTAATAGTTTCAGACTGACCAGGCTTGATTGCTGTATTTTTCGGATATTTTGGTACTGTACAACCACAGCTACCCCTTGCATCAACGATTATTAGGTCTGAATTTCCGGTGTTTGTAAAAGAAAAATCGGTTGTGACTTTATCACCCTCATTAATTGTTCCAAAGTCATGAGTAGTCTTGTTGAAAGTCATTACTGGTCCCTCAGAATCAGTAGATGATTTTGATGATGATGCCTGTATTGTCTCAACTGAAGTAGAATTATTTATTTTTTTAGCTGCACTTTCTTGGCAAGAAATAAATACAACTAGAAAAATTGTGAGAATATATGAAAGAGTTTTTTTCATCCTTTAATTTTTTAATTTTATCAAAATTAACAAAAAATGTTTTTACAACAAGCCCCTACCAGATTTCATTAGTCTATTTTGTTTTTTAAAATCTTTTACTAATTTATTTAAAACTCCATTAATAAAATTATTACTGTTGGGAGTAGAATAATCTTTAGCAATCTCTAAATATTCATTTAATGTCACATTTGTAGGAATATCTTCAAAGTAAAGTAATTCTGCAATTGCAGTTCTAAGGATAACTTGATCTAAAAATGCAATTCTTTCAAGGTCCCAATTAGGTGTCTTACCTTCTATTTCAACAAGCAGATCTTCTTTTTTAGAAATAACAAGATTAAGTAATTGTATTCCAAACTTTAAATCTTCTTCTTTCTCTTCTGGATTGGGAAATTTTAAGTTATTGGGATCCTTAAAATCCAAATTTTTAAATGTTTTTAACAAAAAAGTATTTACTAATGGCAAGTCTGCACCCCATGTTAAATTTTGATCTTCAAGATAATTATATAAGTAAGTTGATGGAGCAATTATATTCTTGAAAAAATCTATTAGAGAGCTTTTGTCAGAAATCAAATTAGGATTTTTAACTAAAGATTTATTTTTAAAATTATCAGACCTAATTATCTTCAAAACAAGTTTTTTTATGAATTTAAATTCTAAATCCCATTTTATAAAATTTCGCTTTTTGATTTGTCTCTCAAGCTCAATATGGTTATTTAAAAATTCAAGTGCTTTATTTTTGGCTAAATAATTAAGTCCTTTAAAATTTTCATCTTTTTTTATGTTGTTTTTTTTGTAAGCCTTGATTTGTTCATTAGTATGATTTTTGACTTCTTTGAAAAGTGATAGTATCAAAACGTATAGATCGTATGTGTCATATATACTTTTATTAAAAAAAATAATTTCGTCTTTAATTTTTTTTCCCTTATCTAAGCTAAAAGAGTAAACAGATTGAATAATTTTTATCCGAATGTGCCTCCGAGTTAACATAGTTTAGAACTTTAATTTCGTAAAATTAATTCAATAAAAATTATCATGAGTTTAATCTAACAAAAAGTTTAAAGAATAAAATAATACATCTTCATTTGTTTACCTTTGAGAGACTGATGAGGGCATTACAATATTTAAACAAATATTTCTACAAGTACAGAACAAAACTATTTTTAGGATTTCTAATTACTATTATCGCCCGGATTTTTTCATTAGTTGCACCACGTTTAATTGGAAATTCATTAACAGCAGTTGAAAGATACATAAGCTCTGAAAAAACTGACTTTGATAATATTAAAAGTATTTTATTGATTAATATAGTGGTAATTGTAGTTACAACCTTTATTTCAGGTTTTTTCACATTCTTGATGCGTCAAACTATAATAAATGTTTCTAGGTATGTGGAGTTTGACTTAAAAAATGAAATTTTTTGGCACTACCAAAAACTGACACAACGTTTTTACAAAAATAATCGTACTGGTGATTTGATGAATCGCATAAGTGAAGATGTTGGGAAAGTAAGAATGTATGTTGGCCCAGCATTTATGTACAGTATTAATACTATCTCATTATTTATAATAGTAATTTCATATATGCTTAGTATTGCCCCAGAATTAACTCTTTACGCATTATTACCCTTACCAATATTATCTATCACAATTTACAAGCTAAGTAAAGTTATCAATATAAAAAGCACACTTGTTCAAGAAGTTTTATCGAAAATGTCATCTTATGCTCAAGAGAGTTTCACTGGAATTTCAGTAATAAAGTCATATAATATTCAAAATAGAATTTTTGATGGTTTTGAAGATTTATCAAAACAGAGTTATCAAAAAAACATGTCTCTGGCTAAACTTCAAGCATGGTTTTTCCCTTTGATGATACTTTTAATAGGTTGTAGCAATATAATTGTAATTTATGTCGGAGGTTCAAAATATATTAATAATGAAATTGCTATTGGAGTACTAGCAGAATTTATTATATATATAAATATGCTTACATGGCCAGTTGCTGTAGTTGGTTGGGTGACTTCAATTATCCAACAAGCAGAGGCTTCACAAAAAAGAATTAATGATTTTTTAAAGGAGACTCCTGAGATTAAAGACGGGCGGGGTGTAAAAAGTTATATTCAGGGTTCGATTGAATTCGATGATGTATCACTATTTTATCCTGAGACAAAGATTAAAGCTGTTAATAGTGTGAAACTAAAAATATCAGCCGGAAGTACAATAGGTATAATAGGAAATATAGGTTCGGGTAAAACTTCCCTTTTAAATTTGATAGTTCGCTTATATGATCCCGTTAGTGGAGTTATAAAAATTGACGGTATCGATATCAAAAAATACTCTTTAAAAAAGCTTCGTAAAGCCATCGCCTACGTCCCACAAAACAATTTTTTATTTTCTGAAAGTATTGAAAATAACATAGGTTTAGGATCAAAAAATGCAAAATTTAATGATATAGTTGTGGCAAGCAAAAAAGCAGTGGTACACGAAAATATTATTAGTTTTTTAGATGGATACAAAACACTTCTGGGTGAAAGAGGTGTTACACTTTCAGGAGGACAAATACAAAGAATTTCAATTGCAAGAGCAATACTTAAGGACTCAAAAATATTACTCCTGGATGATTGTCTTTCATCTGTCGACTCTGATACTGAGATGGAAATCTTAGAACATTTAAAATCTATTTCAAAAAATAAAACAACAATTATTGTAAGTCATAGAATATCGTCATTAAAACATGCTGAAAAAATTATTGTTTTCGAAAATGGTAAAATAGTTCAACAAGGCAAACATCAAGAATTGATGGGGGTTAAGGGCTATTATCAAGAATTATTTCAAAAACAAAACGCTGAGCATAGCAAATAATTTGTTTTGTTTAATTTTTTTAATAAAATTGCTAATTATTCATTATAAACTTCAAACAAAGTGACAAATAATTTGAGTGAAAATCAAGAAGAAATATTTTCTAAGGTGCTTAGGGCTGGAAGAAGGACTTATTTTTTTGATGTAAGAGAAACAAAAGCTAGTGATTATTATCTAACCATTACTGAGAGCAAAAAATTCACAAATGAAGATGGTTCATTTTACTATAAAAAACATAAAATCTATGTTTATAAGGAAGATTTTGAAAATTTTTCAGAATTTTTAAATGAAACAATGTCATTTATTTTTGATCAAAGAGGTACAGAGGTTATTAGTGAGCGTCACCAAAAAGATTATTCTCCTGACAGAATTAATACTGATTAATCTTTTTTCAAATAATTAGTATGTAATTAATTGTTTTTAAAATTGAAATTTAGGAACCAACTCCAGCATTTATTGAAAATTAGAGTTTAAAAATTAAAATAATTAATAATGGCATTAACAGAATCTTTTATGCTTCCATTAGGCACAAAAGCTTCATCATTTAAATTACCTAACGTAGTAAATGGTGAAATGCAAGAGCTTTTGAGACTGAAGGGTTCAAATGGAACTTTAATTATTTTTATGTGCAACCATTGTCCATATGTAATTCACCTTTTAGATAGTATCTTAAATACTTCACAAAAATTATTTAACAAAAAAATAAAAACTATTGCCATATCTAGCAATAGCATAATTACCCATCCCCAAGATGGCCCCGATGAAATGAAAAAATTAGCTATTTCAAAAAAATTTAATTTTCCTTATTTGTATGATGAAACTCAAGAAGTTGCAAAAAGATATAAAGCTGAATGCACACCTGACTTTTATTTATTCGATAAAAAATTAATTTTAAGTTACAGAGGCAGATACGATCAGTCAAGACCTGGCAATCAAACAAAAGTAAGTGGCTACGACTTACATAAGGCTGTTGATTTAATGATATCCAATTCTGGTCAACTAAAAATGCAGTATCCGAGCATGGGTTGCAATATAAAATGGCACCCTTGAAATAGAGCCTTAAAATTTAATTAATTCTACTTCAAAAATTAGTGTGGCATTAGGTGGTATAATTCCTCCAGCACCTTGCGATCCATATGCAAGATTACTGGGTATAACAAATCTTGCTTTAGACCCCTTATTTAAAAGCATTATACCCTCATCCCATCCAGCAATAACCTGCCCAACTCCTAATGAAAATGTTATAGGTTCATTTCTCTGATAAGAAGAATCAAACACTGTTCCATCAGTAAGACTTCCTTTATAGTGAACCGAAACTTTATCACCTTTTAAAGGACTATTTCCGATCCCAGGTTTTAAAATAGAATAGTATAATCCATTTTTAGTTTTTTTCATACCAATAGTGATTGATGCAATAGCTTTTTTTGAAGATTCAATAGCTTCTTTTTTTCTAATTTCGCCTTGGCTATTAAATTGTTCAAATGCTAATACTGAATCCCACTTTTTAGAATCTTCTCCATAACGATCTATTGTTATGTTTTTGATAATATCATCCCTTACAATTTGATTTACAACATCCTGCCCTTTTTTCACATAACCAAAAACTGTATGCTTTCCATCAAGCCAACTGGTTGGAACATGAGTTATAAAAAATTGGCTTCCATTTGTGTTAGGTCCTGAATTTGCCATAGAAAGTGTACCTGCCCTGTAATGCTTCAAATCTTTATGAAATTCGTCATCAAACTTATAGCCTGGATCACCAGTTCCTGATCCAAGAGGGCAGCCTCCTTGAATCATAAAATCATCAATAACCCTATGGAATTTCAATCCATTATAAAATGGCTCCCCCAGCTCCTTATAATTGTTTTCCTTTAGTCCCTCAGATAAATTAATAAAGTTAGCTACTGCCCCCGGTGTTAGTCTATATGTTAATTCAATTAGAATCTCCCCTTTTGAAGTTTCAATTCTTGCAAATATTCCTTCCATTTAAATTTTCTTTAGAGTAAATATATCAATATCATTAATTAAAAGTTCTTAGTTTGCAATTTCACTCATAAATTTTAACCTGTAAAGTCTTAATTCCTCCTCGTCATATTCACCCTTAAATTCTTCTTCAGCGAGCTTTATCGAATTTGAATCAGATTCAATAAAATATTCGTAAAGCTGATTTAACTGATCCTCATCAAAAATTTCTTCTAAATAATAATTAATGTTTAATTTTGTTCCGGAAAATACAATTGATTCCATTTCTTCAATCAAATCCTTAATTTCCATACCTTTCCCGTTTGCAATGTCCTCAAAAGGTAATTTTCTATCAATATTTTGTATTAGGTAAAGTTTTAATCCAGAATTTACTCCTGTACTTTTTACAACTAAATCGTCTGGCCTTGTAATATTATTTTCATTAACGTATATTTTAATTGTCTCTACGAATTTTTGTCCATATCGCTTTGCTTTGCCTTCACCAACACCATTAATATTTGACAACTCTTTGTTCGTAATTGGATACTTTAAACACATTTCTTCTAATGAATTTTCCAGAAAAACTGCATATGGGGGTACTTCATTCACCTTTGCCACGTCTTTTCTAAGCTTAATTAAAATCTGCATAAGTCTTTTATCAAAAATTATATTTTCCTTATTACTTTTAAATTCTGTGGTGTCAATAGTTTCATATTTGTGGTCCTCTGACATTAAGAAGCTCCCAGGCTGTTTGAGAAAAGATTCTCCTTTCGAAGAAAGACGAATCAAACCATAATTATCAATTTCTTTCGACAAAAAACCTGAAACAATTGCCTGCCTTATTAGGGCCCTCCAGAAAGAAGACTCCTTTTGTGATCCGGAACCAAATGCTGATGATATGTTTGTTTTGTGCGATTTGATCAATGCAGTATTTTCACCCATTAAGGTTTTAATCAATTCTTTAGCTTTATAGATTTCTCTTGTCTCTTTAACTACTTTTAATAAAATCTCTAATTCAATTTTAGCTTCAAGTTTATTTTTAGGATAACGCATATTATCATCCATATCACCTCCTTCTCCAGTTTCATTGTCAAATTCTTCACCAAAATAATGTAAAATAAATTTTCTTCTTGAAATCGAAGTTTCTGCATAAGCAACCATATCTGATAACAATGCCATACCGATCTCCTTTTCAGCCAAAGGTTTGCCAGACATGAATTTTTCTAATTTTTCAATATCCTTATATGAATAAAATGCTAAACAATGTCCCTCACCACCGTCGCGACCAGCACGACCAGTTTCCTGATAATAACTTTCAATACTTTTAGGAATGTCGTGATGAATAACAAATCTTACATCAGGTTTATCTATTCCCATTCCAAATGCTATTGTCGCAACAATTATGTCACAATCATCTTTTAGAAATTGATCTTGATTAAATATTCTAGATTTTGAATCCAATCCTGCATGATAGGGTAAAGCATTAATTCCATTTACTTGTAGTATTTGAGCAAGCTCCTCAACACGTTTTCTTGATAAACAGTAAATAATTCCAGACTTACTAACATTTTGCTTTACAAAACGAATGATATCATGATCTATATTTTTTGTCTTTGCTCTAACTTCATAATATAGGTTTGGCCTGTTAAAAGATGATTTAAAAATTTTAGCATTTAGAATCCCTAAATTTTTCATTACATCTTCCTGTACTTTTGGAGTTGCAGTGGCTGTAAGGGCAATGATGGGTATTTTTTGATCAAACTGTTCTACAATATATTTTAGGTTTCGGTACTCAGGTCGAAAGTCATGCCCCCATTCAGAAATGCAATGAGCCTCATCAACAGCTAAAAAAGAAATAGTGACAGATTTTAAAAAATCAATAGTTTGGCTTTTAGTTAGAGATTCTGGAGCAACATAGAGTAGTTTTGTCACACCGGAAGTTATATCATTTTTGACTTGAGCTATTTCTGTTTTATTTAAAGAAGAATTAAGAACATGTGCAATTCCGTTTTCTGTAGAAATACCGCGCAGAGCATCTACTTGATTTTTCATTAATGCGATTAAAGGAGAAACTATAATTGCAGTCCCTCTTTGAACTAAAGCTGGGAATTGATAGCATAGTGATTTTCCTCCACCAGTTGGCATTATAACAAAGGAGTTTTCTCTATTTAAAAGATTTCTAATAACGTTCTCTTGTAGTCCTTTGAAACTGTTGAAACCAAAAAGTTTTTTTAATTGAAATTTGAGCTCATCAATCTTCATCAAGAGGAAATAGAGTTGAATTATTTAAAGGAAATATTTATTTCTAAGATAAAAATAATTAACGATAACCTATAAGCCTTTTTTAATAAAAATGAGAGTAAAAGGTTAGATAAAATAGTTAACATTCCAAATTGTTTTTGATATTTTTGCTTAGAAAGCAAAACAAATATTAATTAAAATCAAATGAGTGCTGAATCACCGAAGGATGAGATGTCATTTTTGGATCATTTGGAAGAGTTACGTTGGCACTTAATTAGATCTGTATTAGCAATACTTTTTATAGCAATTTTTGCCTTTATTTTCAAAGACTTTATTTTTGACGTTCTTCTTTTTGGTCCAAAACAAAAAGATTTTATTACCTATAAATGGTTTTGTTCAATATCCCAAACTATAGGTCAAGGTAACAGCTTTTGTATAGAAGAGCTGCCTTTCAGAATTCAGAGTAGAACTATGGCAGGTCAATTTTCCGCACATCTATGGACATCAATTTTGGCAGGATTTATTTTAGCATTCCCTTATATTGTATTCGAATTTTGGAAGTTTATAAGCCCCGGTCTCTATGAAAATGAAAGAAAAAATGCAAGAGGTTTTATTTTTATTTCTTCTGTATTATTTTTTTTAGGGGTATTGTTCGGATATTATATTGTAACACCGCTATCGATAAACTTTTTAGGAAACTACTCTGTGAGTAGTGAAATTTTCAACGATTTTGATCTTAGTAGCTATATTGGACTATTACGAGCGTCAGTGTTGGCCTCAGGTATAATTTTTGAATTGCCAATTGTTGTTTATTTTTTAACTAAAGTAGGAGTCATTACACCAAGTTTTTTAAAAAAAAATAGAAAAATTTCTTTAGTTGTTGTTCTAAGCTTATCAGCTATAATAACGCCCCCTGATATTGCAAGTCAAATAATTGTAAGTATTCCTATATTAATTCTTTATGAAGTTAGTATTTTGATATCTAGAATTGTAACCAGAAAACAACAAAATATTTAAAACTATATAATGAAACTAAAGGCAGAAAAAATTGAAAAGGCTTATAAAGGCAGAAAAGTTGTCAAAGGAATTTCACTAGAAGTTTCTCAAGGCGAAATAGTAGGTTTATTAGGGCCAAATGGCGCAGGAAAAACTACTTCATTTTATATGATTGTTGGGCTTATAAAACCAAATGATGGTTCTATTTTTTTAAACAATAATGAGATAACTAAACTTCCCATGTACAAAAGAGCTCAAAAAGGAATTGGATATCTTGCTCAGGAGGCCTCCGTTTTTAGAAAACTTAGTGTTGAGGATAATATATTAAGTGTTCTACAAATGACAAATCTTAGTAAATCTGAACAAAAAGAAAAAATGGAATCATTATTAAAAGAGTTTGGTCTTGAACATATTCGTAAAAATAGAGGAGACTTACTTTCGGGAGGTGAGAGGAGAAGAACTGAAATAGCTAGAGCTCTTGCAACAGATCCAAAATTTGTTCTTCTTGATGAGCCTTTTGCTGGTGTCGATCCTGTGGCAGTTGAAGATATTCAGAGAATAGTTGCCCACCTTAAAAGAAAAAATATAGGCATACTTATAACAGACCATAATGTTCAGGAAACTTTAGCTATCACTGACAAAACATATCTAATGTTTGAAGGAAATATTCTAAAAGCTGGTACGCCTCAAGAATTATCTGAGGATAAAATTGTAAGAAAAGTCTATTTAGGTAAAAACTTTGAACTTAGAAAAAAGAAATTACTATTTTAATATGAATCTCTTTATTTAAAACCATGTCTAAATTTTCTACCAACGAATATCAATAAATTTATAAGAATATAAATCAAAATGATCATTGGAAATGCAGTGAAACAAAAAATAAAAAAAAGGGGGATGCTTAAAGTTATAAGAACTATTTTTTTTAAACTTTCAATTTTAAATGATATTGATTTTAATGAAAAAAAAGGAATATTGTTATTCATTAGTAAACTCGAGATTATAATTATGACTAAAAAAGTAGTTTTGGATTCTATAAAATATCTAAAATCCATTAACAAGGGATTTTCAATAACTAATGGTAAACTAACAATAAATAGAGCATTAACTGGAGCGGGAAGCCCTTTAAATTCATTTCTAACATCCCTCGTGATATTAAACCTCGATAAACGTATTGAAGTTGCTAGAGTTATCAAAAAACTCATAAAACCTAGTGGCACAAATGAAATATTTAATTCATTTTCAAAAAGATCAAAAATAAAATTTGTAGCCTTAATATCTATTCCAGCGAGTAAATTATACATAACAATTCCTGGAACCATTCCACATGTTATTAAGTCTGCCATTGAATCAAATTGAATTCCAAAGTCATTTTCAACCTTAAGTAGGCGTGAAATAAGACCATCAAATAAGTCAAAAAAAGTCCCTAGAAGTACTAAAAAAAAAACTATCTCGAAAAAACCTTTTAAAGCAAAAAACACCGCAAAGCAACCACTGATTAGATTTAAAGCTGTTAAGGTATTAGGTATACTCCTTTTTAATATTTGCACTAAAAATATTCTAAGTTTTTGACAAGATAATAATTGCTATAGCTTCAAAAAAATTAATTTCGTAAAAATGTTTAGTCAATTTAAATACCTTTTTTTATCAATATTGTCTGGTTTAGCACTTGGGCTTGCCTGGCCAACAAATGGTTTTACCTTACTAATTTTTATATCTCTAATACCACTACTCTATCTTGAAAAACTTGTAAGGAACGATTTTAATCATAGAAAAGCTGTAAGAATATTTTGTTATAGTTATTTAAGTTTTTTGATTTGGAACTTGATTACAACGTGGTGGCTTTACAATTCTACTTTTTATGGGATGCTTTTTGCAAATTTTTGTAATAGTTTATTTTACTCTATAATTTTTTTGTTGTTTTACTGGGTCAAGAGCAGAATGCCATTACGAAGTGCTTATATATTTTTTAGTTGTTGTTGGCTAGCTTTTGAAAAGCTTCACTTAACGTGGGACTTTTCCTGGTCATGGTTAAATTTGGGTAATGTTTTTTCTGAGAAAACTAATTGGATTCAATGGTATGAGTATACAGGTACTTTTGGTGGTTCATTATGGGTTCTAATATTAAACATATGGATTTATGAAATAATCAAGAGTTCTAATTTTAAGAAATTAAATTTTAGTATAAAAAAAACTATTGGCCCAATTCTTTTTATCGTAATTCCCATAATTTTTTCTATTTATTTATCTAGACAAATAAAATATAAAGGAGAAAAATTACAAGTAGTAATAATGCAACCAAATATTGATCCTTACAGTTCAAAATATCAAATATCAAATATTTCGTCATTAGAAAATTTTATTAAAGACTCAAAAGCATTTATATCAAATAAAACATCATATGTTATAAATCCTGAAACTTTTTTTGCTGAAGGTTATGGTGAAGAGTTAAGCAAATTTAAATCTAGTTTACTTCATAAAGAAATTCAAAAAATTCTTTATGATTATCCAAATTTAGAGTTTATAACTGGTATTCAGTTTTTCAATAAATATTTTCAAGAGAAACCACCATCATTGACAGCTAATTTAGTTCGTGAAAATTTGTGGTTAGAATTCTATAACAGTGCTTTAAGTGAGCAATTTGAAAAAGAATTTGAAGTGTACCATAAATCAAAATTAGTAGTAGGTGTGGAAAATATGCCTTTTAAAAATATTCTAAAACCACTTTTAGGAGACGTACTAATCAATTTAGGTGGAACTGTTTCGAGTAGGGTTACTCAAAACAATCGCTCTGTTTTCAATCATAATTCTATTTCCAAAAAAATTGCTCCAATAATTTGTTATGAATCAATTTTTGGTGAGTTTGTAACAGGATTTACCAAAAAAGGAGCAAATTTTTTTGCAATATTAACTAATGATGCTTGGTGGGGAAAGACTCCTGGACATAAACAACTTTTAAGTTACTCCCGACTTCGAGCTATTGAAAATCGAAGGGATATTGTAAGAAGTGCAAATACGGGAATATCAGCAATCATTAACGCAAGGGGAGAAATCATAAATAAAACAAAATACAATACAAAAGCTGTGCTTGTTGGAGAAATTAGTCCTAGATCAGAATTGACCTTCTACACTATTTATGGAGATCTAATTGGACGGTGGGCCATATTTATTTCTGGAATTCTGATGCTTATCGCTATTAGTGGCCGTCTAAAGAAAATATAAATTTAAGAGTCTTTGCCTGATAAAATGAATTTAAATTTTTAATTATCAACAAATTTTATTAAATGATTGCATTTTTTAGATAAAAATTTATTTTTGCAAAAAAAACTTGTCTTATGTATTGGACACTTGAACTTGCCTCATATTTAAGCGACGCACCATGGCCTGCAACAAAAGATGAATTAATTGACTTTTCAATTAGAACCGGAGCTCCACTTGAGGTTGTTGAAAATCTTCAGTCAATGGAAGATGAAGAAGATATTTACGAATCAATTGAAGAAATTTGGCCGGACTTCCCTACAGAAGAAGATTACCTGTGGAATGAAGACGAATATTGATTCATTCCAAGAATGAATATTAGTAACTGTTATTATAACATTTTTTTTTAATTATTTTTACTTGACTGAAAAGTTATTATGGGCTTACTAAATACTATTATTAAAACTTTTGTTGGAGACAAAACAAAAAAAGATCTCAAACAAATAAGTCCATTGGTAGATAAAATAAATAAATACCAAAAAGATCTTGAAAGTTTAAACCATGACAAACTCCGAAATAAAACAGAGGAATTTAAATCTCGATTATTTGAAAAAAACAAAATGCTTTTTGAGAAAGTTGATTTACTTAATAAAGAGGTAGAAACTACAGAAGCTATTGATGAAAAAGAAAGTTTATACAAAGAAATCGATAAACTAAATGAAGATATTCAGGAAAATACTGACATTTTTTTGAATGAGATACTTCCTGAGGCTTTCGCTGTAATTAAGGAAACTGCTAGAAGATTTGTTGACAATTCGAAAATTAAAGTAAAAGCAACAGCTTATGATCGACAGTTATCCCAATTAAAGTCGTACGTTAATCTAACAAATGATTTTTCTGTATGGTCTAATTCTTGGGATGCAGCAGGTAAACCAATCACCTGGGACATGGTTCATTATGATGTCCAGTTAATTGGTGGTATTGCTCTTCATCAAGGCAAAATTGCAGAAATGCAAACAGGAGAGGGGAAAACATTGGTTGCCACTTTACCAGTTTATCTTAATGCTCTGACTGGAAAGGGCGTACATCTAGTTACTGTTAATGATTACTTAGCTAAACGTGATAGTGCCTGGATGGCTCCACTTTTTGAATTCCATGGCTTGAGTGTCGACTGCATTGACCATCACCCTCCCAACAGTATTGAAAGGAGAAATGCTTATAGAGCAGATATTACATACGGGACAAATAATGAATTTGGTTTCGATTACCTAAGAGATAATATGGCTCATACGGTCGAAGACTTGGTTCAACCTAAACATAATTTTGCAATCGTGGATGAAGTAGATTCTGTATTAATCGACGATGCTAGAACACCTCTAATAATTTCTGGTCCAACACCACGGGGAGATAGACATGAATTTGATGTTTTAAAGTCTAAGGTAAACAGCCTAGTCACAAAACAAAGAAACCTGCTTAATAATGAGCTTGCTGAGGCAAAAAATAAAATAAAATCAGGTGATAATAATGAAGGGGGTATTAATCTCCTTAGGGTATTTAGGGGCCTACCCAAAAACATGGCCCTAATAAAATTTTTAAGTGAAGAGGGGGTAAAGCAATTGTTGCAAAAAACAGAAAATCATTATATGCAAGATAATAATCGTGAAATGCATATTATTGACGCTGAATTATATTTTGTTATTGATGAAAAAAATAATCAGATTGATCTAACTGACAAAGGAATAGAGGTACTCTCTCAAGATAATTCTGATCCAAACTTTTTCATTTTGCCTGATATTGGGGCTGAGATTGCAAAAATCGAATCAAAAACAAAAGATCCGAAAAAAGAAGCAAAATTAAAAGAAGAGTTATTTAAAGATTTTGATCTTAAAAGTGAACGTATTCACAGTTTAAATCAACTACTTAAAGCATATACACTTTTTGAAAAGGATGTTGAGTATGTTGTGATGGATAATAAAGTGAAAATTGTAGATGAGCAAACTGGTAGAATTATGGAAGGTAGAAGATACTCAGACGGTCTTCATCAAGCAATTGAGGCGAAAGAGAGTGTGAGAATTGAGGCTGCCACACAAACATATGCAACTATAACTTTACAGAACTATTTCAGAATGTATCAAAAACTTTCTGGTATGACAGGTACAGCAATAACTGAAGCTGGAGAATTTTGGGAAATATATAAACTTGATGTTATCGAAATCCCCACAAACCAACCTGTAGCTAGAAAAGACGAAAACGATCTAATCTATAAAAGTAAACGAGAAAAATATAATGCAGTAATTGAAATGGTAAGCAAGTTTGCTTCGGATGGAAGACCAGTCTTAATTGGTACTACATCTGTGGAGATATCAGAGCTGCTTAGTAAGATGCTGAACATAAGAAAAATTAAGCACAATGTTTTGAATGCTAAGCTTCACAAAAAAGAAGCTGAAATTGTTGCTGAGGCAGGAAATCCTGGTATAGTTACAATAGCAACAAATATGGCAGGAAGAGGAACTGATATAAAATTGTCCCAGAAAGTAAAGGATGCAGGTGGTCTTGCGATTGTTGGTACTGAACGCCATGATTCACGTAGAGTTGACCGCCAATTAAGAGGTCGTTCTGGCAGACAGGGAGATACAGGGAGTTCTCAATTTTTTGTTTCTTTAGAAGATAACCTAATGCGTCTTTTTGGATCTGAAAGAGTAGCCAAAGTAATGGATCGAATGGGACTAGAGGACGGAGAAGTGATTCAACACTCAATGATGACAAAATCTATAGAACGTGCACAAAAAAAAGTAGAAGAAAACAATTTTGGTATTAGAAAGCGTCTTTTGGAATATGACGATGTGATGAGCTCGCAGAGAGAAGTAATTTATAAAAGACGGAGGCATGCAATTGATGGTTCTCGACTAAAACTTGATATATTGAATATGCTTTTTGATACCTGTGAAGAGATTGTTTTAATTAATAAATCGGCTAAAGATTTTAAAAATTTTGAATTTGAAGTAATTAGTAATTTTTCAATGACTTCGCCTGTAAGTGAGTCTGAATTTGAAGAAATTGACGAAAATAAAATCACAAAAAAACTATATAGTGATTTACTAAATCACTACAATAATAAATGCCAAGACAACGCAAATTCAGCATATCCTGTAATAAGAGAAGTTTTTGAAAGACCTGACAATAAATTTGAAAGAATTGTTGTACCCTTTAGTGATGGTGTAAAGTCTTTAAATGTTGTGACTGATTTGAAGCAAGCATATCAAACAAACGGAAAAAGTTTGATAAATGACTTTGAGCGTAACATAACATTAGCAATAATTGACAACTCATGGAAAGACCATTTAAGAAAAATGGATGAGCTAAAACAATCTGTCCAATTAGCTGTGCATGAACAAAAAGATCCATTGCTAATATACAAATTTGAGGCCTTTGAACTTTTTAAAGCTATGATTAGTGCATTAAATAAAGAAATTATCTCTTTTCTTATAAAAGGAAGTCTTCCAAACCAAAATGCATCTACAATTCAAGAAGCTAAAAGACCAAATAATAAACAAAAGCTAAAAACTTCGAAAGATGATATCCTAAATACTGAGGAAATGGCCGAAAAAGCAAGGTCAGTTGGAGCAGGAGCTAGTAATTCCCAACAAAGAATTATTGAAACAATTGTTCGTGAAAAACCAAAAATTGGTAGAAACGAAAGAGTCACGATTAAAAATGTAAATACTGGGGAGACAAAGAGTTTAAAATTTAAGCAAGCAGAGCTGATGATAAAAAATGGAGAATGGGTCATTAGTTCATAATTTATTAATTTTAAGAAAATTAGATAAGTATGAATGAGTATGCGTCGGTTTTGCTTTGGGCAATTCCAGGCTTTTTGGTTCTAGTAACTTTTGAAATTCTTTATGGCCACATAACAAAAAAACAATCCTACGTGTTCATGGATACACTAGCAAGTTTAAGCTCAGGTATAACAAATATTTTGAAAGATATACTTGGGCTTGCTGTAATTATAATCTCATACCCATATATCCTTGAAAAAATTGCAATTTTTGAAGTCGAAAACAGTCCTTTAACTTATATCATTGCTTTCATCTGTATTGATCTGGCCTCATATTTTGTTCACTTAATTAATCATAAAGTAAATTTTTTTTGGAACCAACATATTATTCATCACAGCAGTGAGGAATTTAACTTAGCTTGTGCCCTAAGACAGAGTATTTCAAATTTACTAGGTTTTGGGGGTATTTTTTTAATCCCAGCAGCACTTATTGGTGTACCTACAGAAGTGATTTCAACACTTACCCCTATCCATTTATTTGCACAATTTTGGTATCATACAAAACACATTGGTAAAATGGGCTTTTTGGAATACATAATTGTAACCCCTTCTCAACACAGAGTTCATCATGCAATAAACCCGATATACATAGACAAAAATTTAGCAGCAATTTTTTGTGTTTGGGACCGTGTTTTTGGAACCTTCCAAGAGGAATTAGATAGTGAACCTCCAATTTATGGAACATTAAAACCTGTTTCGAGCTGGAACCCCTTTTGGATAAATTTTCAACATTTTTTTTTATTGGCAAGAGATGCTTGGTATACTGAAAAATGGAGAGACAAATTTTTACTTTGGTTTAAACCTACTGGGTGGCGTCCAAAAGATATGCAAATTCGTTTCCCGGTTATGAAACGTAAGTTGGATATTAATGATAAATATTCTCCTCAATACAATTGGAAATGGAAAGTAATTGGTTCTCTTCATTTTATAGTCCTTATTAAGATTTTAGCTTATTTTCTGTTTAATTTTAGCAATTTCACTCCTGTATTTCAGCTCAATTTTGGAATTTTAATTTTTACTATTGTATTTGGCTTCACATCGCTAATGGACTATTACAATTGGGCTCCAAATTTTGAAATCTTTAGAGGTATTGCTTTTTTAACTTTGTTTTATTTAGTGCAAGGAGAAATTATTCTTCAAACCAACTTCTGGCTAACCAATTTTTTAATTATTTACTTTATTTTTACAATTGGAGTGGGTATTTGGGCAAAGTATAATATTTCAAAAAGAAAACTAGCTTTAACCAAATAGTGAAAAAAAATTTGGATTATCTTCTTATTGGTCCTGCATATCCATTCCGAGGTGGTATTGCTGAAACACAACATCAACTTGCTTTGGCACTTCAAGAAAAAGGGAGAAAAGTCGAATTATTAACATTTAGGAATCTTTATCCAAAAATTTTATTTCCCGGTAAAACACAATTTAGTAACGAAATGGTTCCAGAAAAATTAAAAATTACTAAGTTAATGCACGCTTATAATCCATTATATTGGAGAAGAGTTTTAAGATATGTTGAATCTTGTTCTCCTAAGTTTGTTGTTTTCAGATATTATACACCTTTCTTAGCAATGTCATACGGCTGGATGGCAAAAAGACTTTCAAAAAAAATTATAAGAGTTGCTTTAGTTGATAATTGGATTCCTCACGAAAAAAATATTTTTGATAACGGTTTAAATAATTTCTTCGGAAAACAAATTGATTTTTTTACCACACTATCTGAGTTTGTTGCAAAACAAATAAACAATCAATTTAAAAAACCAATATGGTCAGGTTTTCATCCTATTAATGAAAATCTTCTTCCCATAATAAATGAAGATGAAATTCGTAGAAAACTTAATTGGGAGCAATCAACTTGTTATGTCTTGTTTTTTGGTTTAATACGGAAATATAAGGGTCTTGATCTTTTAATAAAATCCTTTAGTACAAAAATTCTAAAGAATAAAAATATTAAACTTTATGTTGCAGGAGAATGCTACGAAAATCCTAAAAAATATTTCAAATTAGTGGACAAACTTAAGTTGAGAAAGAGAATTATTCTTGATTTTAATTTTATGAATAAAAAACAAATACAAAATCTGTTTTCTGGAGCCGATATTATTGCACAAACTTACATAACGGGAACTCAAAGTGGAGTGACTCCCATTGCTTATCATTATAACAAACCCATATTAATATCAAATGTGAATGGATTAAAGAATCCAATCATTACAGACAAAACAGGGGAAGTAGTTGAAAATGATCCCCAATCTATTGCAAAAGGAATAATTCGTTTATTAGAAAAAAGAAAAAATAAAGAATACTCTAATAACATAAAAAAAAATATTAGTAAATATAGCTGGACTTTGTATGCTTCAATGTGGGATAAATATTTGTCACAAAATAAATAGACAATCAAATTTAACTTGAATACAGTTAGATTTTTTTTTCTTTATGTTTTCAAAATTGATTTGATGACAAATTAATTTTGAAGAATACAAGATCCTCATAAAAAAATAAATGAAAAGATTAAAATTGATGATATAATTGACAAATTAACTTGGAAAGAATGCGATATAGGAAAAGATTTTTTTTCAAACCTAATACAATACAATGAACAACAAGGTGTTTAGAATTTTAACTCTAGGCTCCAATGGCACTGTAGACCTGCCTCTGATATTTTTTGGTATTTAATAGCAATAAAATAAAGACCCCTTAAACTTCAAGGACACGGAGTTTAACACTAAAAATTAATAATTGGTTAAATTTATAAAATGAGTAAAAGTGTAGAACATTGGAATAATATATATGAAACAAAGAGACCTTCTGAAGTTAGCTGGACTGAAGATTATCCATCCTACAGTATAGAATTTATTGAAAGTTTAAGTTTAGATAAAAGTTTACCTATTATTGATATTGGTGGTGGTGACAGTCGTTTTGTTGATTCACTTCTAGAACTAGGGTTTGATAACATTACTGTTTTAGACATATCAGAAAACGCTCTTAATCGTGCAAAACTAAGATTAGGAAAAATCTCAAATAAAATAGACTGGATTTCATGTGATATTTTAAACTTTAAACCACAAAAAACATATAATCTTTGGCATGATAGGGCTTGTTTTCATTTTCTTACTGAACCAAAACATATAGACTATTATAAGAATGTTGTAAGAAAGAATGTTAAAAATCACTTATTAATTAGTACATTTTCAGATCGTGGTCCACTTAAATGTAGTGGACTTCAAGTTACTCGATATAATTGTGATACAATAAAAAGTAATTTTGAAGATAGCTTCAAATTAATAGGCTGTGAATATAAAATACATAAAACTCCATTTAACACAGAACAATCTTTTATTTATTCAAGTTTTAAAAGAAAATATAATTGAATATTATAACAAATAGTCTGTAGAAACAAAGTTTGATTTTTCTGAGTTGAGTAAGCGCTCTAAAATTTTATTATTTGAGGGTGTATCTTTTGAAGCCAAAAAGGTTCTTATAGAAAAGGAGCGTAACGCGTCGTGAACACTCAAGGTACTCACAGCCGAATTTTTTCTTCCTGTGAAAGGGTAAACATCCGGACCCCTTTGACATGCAGAATTAAGATTAACTCGGCAAACTAAATTGGCAAGTGTGTCTACTAGAGGAGCAAGTCTAGATACATCTCTACCAAACAGACTTACTTGCTGACCATATTCCGAAGCAGCCATAGCGTCAAGAGGTTCATCAATTTCTTTATAAGGAATAATTGGAATTACGGGACCAAATTGCTCTTCTTGATAGAGGTTCATATCTTCAGTGACCGGATATAAAATTGCAGGAAAGGAATAATTGTCAGTTAGTTGACCACCTTTTTTATTTATAACTTTAGCGCCTTTACCAATTGCATCCTTAATCAATTCTTGAATATATGATGGCTTTGTAGGTTCTGGCAAAGGTGTCAAAAAAGCATCATCCCAAGGCATTCCTAATTTTAAATTATCCACAGCCTTAGCAAATTGATGATTAAATTCATCAACTATAGATTCATGAACATACAATACCTTTAGAGCAGTACATCTCTGGCCATTGTAAGACAAAGTTCCAGATATACACTCTTTAATCGTGTGATCTAAATCAGCGTCAGGAAGAATGATACCTGGATTTTTAGCTTCTAAACCAAGTACTAATCTCAAACGATTCTTATTGGGATGTTGATCTTGTAATGAGACAGCTGATGAGCTATGACCAATTAATGCTAGAACATCAATTAAACCAGTCTTCATTATTGGTGTAGCAATTTTTCTTCCCCTACCAAATAAAATATTTACAACTCCAGGTGGAAAACTCTCTTGAAATGCTTTGAGCAATGGCGCTATTAACAAAACTCCATGTTTTGCTGGTTTAAAAATAGCTGTATTACCCATAATGATTGCAGGAATTAATAAACAAAAAGTCTCATTTAAAGGATAGTTGTAAGGACCTAAACAAAGCACAACACCTAAAGGACCTCTTCTTATATGCGCATAAATACCTCCTTCTTTGTCAAACTTTGCTGCTGTTCTATCGAGATCTTTATAAGCTTCAATAGTATCATTTATATAGTCAATTGTTCTGTCGAATTCTTTATATGAGTCAGATTTATTTTTACAAATCTCCCACATTAAAAGCTTTACTACTTCTTCACGATGGAATTTCATTTTTTCAACAAAGGTTTCCATACATTTTAGTCGTTCACCAACTTTCATTGTAGGCCATAAACCTTGACCTCGATTAAAGGCTGTTTTGGCAGCCTCTAGAGCTTCCAAAGCAGCATCAGTTTCCATGTCTGGAATAGTTCCTAGTAATGTAGGTTCCCCGTCGGTTTGTATAACAGAAAAAACCTCTGATGTGGCTCCTTTCCATTTTTTTATTTCACCATTTACCAAATATTCTTCGCAAGCCAGGGGCTCAATTTTATATTCGTCTGGTATTTCAGTTATAAAATTTTTCATTTTCTTTTTATGCAATTTTAGATTAAAAATTGAAATAAACTCTGTTTATCATTTAAATAATCGAAGTGAAAGTTATACTTTTTCATTCTTTCTACCAAAAGCTCAAAATCAGCAGCTTTTTTTAATTGAATTCCAACAACAGCAGGTGCATTGTTTCTGAAATTTTTTTTGGAAAACTCAAAATGGGTAATGTCATCATTTTTTCCTAGTATTTGAGTAACAAATTGTTTTAACGCACCAGAGCGTTGTGGAAAATCTACTAGAAAATAGTGTTTTAATCCACCATAAACTAAAGCACGTTCTTTAATTTCTGGCATGCGGAAAACGTCATTATTACCTCCACATAGTAAAACACCAACATGCTTTTTACAAATAATATTTTTTAACATATCTAATGCAGCAATAGCTAATGCTCCAGCAGGTTCAGCAATAATGCCATCCATGCTATAGAGATCCAAAATTGTTTGGCACACCTTTCCTTCTGGAACTAAAATAATTTCATCTAGAAGATTTTTACAAATTTTGAATGGTAATTTCCCCACTTGACGAACAGCCGCACCATCTACAAATCCATCGATCTCACTGAGTGATATTCTTTTCCCTAAATTTATTGA
>CETK01087222.1_pt1 | contig 23961 bp, 24 predicted proteins | sample 361431 | NCBI WGS metagenome assembly CETK01 (sample SAMEA2622452, study PRJEB7988) | marine metagenome | biome: marine biome (ENVO:00000447); feature: surface water layer (ENVO:00002042); material: "saline water (ENVO:00002010), including plankton (ENVO:xxxxxxxx)" | depth 5 m | reverse complement strand
GTAAAAAATCCTAAAATTGCAATAATAGTAAAAGTAAGGTATTGAATTGATGTAAAATAAAGACCTTTGTAAAAATATAAGGGGATAGATATAATATCGCCGACAATCCACAATATCCAGTGTTCTATTCTTCTTCTAGCCATAAACCACATTGCAGAACAAAAAATGGAAGTCGTAAAAGTATCAATAGATGAAACGTAACTTTCCTCCCAATTTGATATGTTGTAAATATACGTGACTGTTAAAAAGCTGAAAACAAAAATAATTACACCGATAATTAATTCATTTATATTCAGTCTTGAGATATTATTTTGAAAATCTCCTTCCTCTTTTTTACTCCAAAAAAACCATCCATATATACTCATTAAAAAAAAATATGCGTTGATAATTAAATCTCCTAAAAGCTGGTTTTTGAAAAGAATCCATACATAAATTAAGGTTGATACTATACCAGTGGGATAAACTAAAATTTTATTATTTTTCGCGAACCAGACACTCATAACACCTAAAACTGCAGCAAAAAACTCAAGACCTAAATCGAAGCTGGTTTTTTCCAAAAATTGAATCATAAAAAAGTTTTTAATCAAACGGAACGTATTTACTTCTGTCAGATTTAAATATTTTTAAACTAATAATACCAGAGTCAATTTCTTGAAAGCTTTCTTGAATTGATTTTGTTAGAAAGTACATAAGTGATGTATATTCACCATAAATATGAGTACTTAATGGATTTTCACTAAACTTGAAACCTGATTTTCTTATGGAAATGATAAAAGTTTTTATTTTATCCCTATACTCTGCCTCGAGTGGTGCAAAAGTAATTTCAACTGAAATTTTCATAAATATGATAATGTTAATTGATGATTTTCAAAATTAGTGAAATGTAAATTAATTGGAATCATTCTATTATTTAAATAAACTTCGCCTCGACCAAAAGTCGACTGAATATCAAATTTTTCTACAACAATATTTTTTTTTAGTGATAATTTATTCTTGTAAACGAGTTTAAATATGGCTTCTTTACATGTCCAAAGCCTTGTAATGATTTTAATGTTATTAGATTTCATAAAATAATTTTCTTTGGTATTGATAAATTTTGATTTAATATTTAAAATTTTAGGATGAAGAAATTCTATATCGACTCCGATTCTTTGGGAACCCACGGCTAAAACAGCATATTTAGCAGTATGAGAAATAGAATAGCAAATATTTTTATCTAATGACAAAGATTCATAGAAAGTATTATTTAAATCATTTGATTGAGCCATTTTAATAAGTTTCCTAGAAGCTAAATATTGTTTTTTATTACAAATTGGTTTTCTTCTGTCCAGCTCACTTTTTTGGTCTTCCGTTAATAGAAATGAAGCTTTTAATTCAGATAATTTTTCATCTATCTTCCATATCAAAATCCTTATATTTTTTTTAGGAATAATTTCTTTTAAGAAGGGCATTTGAAAATTGAAATAAACTAATTAGCTTTGCACTAAAATAAAAATTAATATGAACAACAAAGTAGAAATGCTCCAATATAAAGTAAAAGATATTGGATTAGCTGAATGGGGGAGAAAAGAAATCAATCTTGCTGAGGCTGAGATGCCAGGATTAATGCAAATACGAGAAGAGTATTCTAAATTAAAACCATTAAATGGAGCCAGAATAGCAGGTTGTTTGCATATGACAATTCAAACCGCCGTGTTGATTGAAACACTTGTTGACTTGGGAGCAGAAGTTACTTGGAGTTCATGTAATATTTTTTCTACCCAAGACCACGCTGCTGCTGCAATTGCTGCTGCAGGAATACCTGTATTTGCTTGGAAAGGTATGAATGAAGAAGAATTTGATTGGTGTATAGAACAAACACTTTTTTTTGGTGATGAAAAAAAGCCTTTAAATATGATTTTAGATGATGGAGGTGATTTAACTAACATGGTGCTAGACAAATATCCAGAACTTGTTGAAAAAATTAGGGGTCTTTCAGAGGAAACTACAACAGGTGTTTTAAGATTATATGAAAGAATGAAAAAAGGCACACTTCCATTGCCAGCGATCAATGTAAATGATTCGGTAACAAAATCAAAATTTGACAACAAATATGGATGTAAAGAAAGTGCAGTTGATGCTGTGAGAAGAGCAACAGATGTTATGCTTGCTGGGAAAAGAGTCTTGGTGGCTGGATATGGAGATGTTGGAAAGGGAACAGTAGCATCTTTTTCTGGAGCAGGATCAATAGTAACTGTTTCTGAAATAGATCCAATATGTGCTCTCCAGGCTGCTATGGATGGATATGAGGTTAAAAGGATTGACTCAGTGATTGAAAAAATGGATATTATAGTTACTGCGACAGGTAACAAGGATATTATTACTGGTGAACACTTCAAAAAAATGAAGGATAAAACTATTGTGTGCAATATTGGTCATTTTGATAACGAAATTGATATTTCTTGGCTTGAAGAAAATTTTTCTCATCAAAAAACTGAAATAAAACCACAAGTAGACCTCTATAAAATTAGTAGTAGTGTAGAAATAATAGTTCTAGCTGAAGGTAGACTTGTAAATTTAGGGTGCGCTACTGGGCATCCTAGTTTTGTAATGAGTAACTCATTTGCAAATCAAGTATTGGCTCAAATAGAGCTTTGGAGAAATCACACAAACTACAAAAATGAGGTTTACACTCTACCTAAACATCTCGACGAGAAAGTTGCGCAGCTACACCTAAAACATCTTGGAGTTGAGTTAGAAGATTTGTCTGTAGATCAAGCAGAATATATAGGAGTTAATAAAAGCGGACCCTATAAGCCTGATTATTATAGATACTAAAGCAAAGTAAAAAAACAAAGCTTTTTAAGCTTTAATGGAGACGTAAGATTTATTATTTTTCTTTTTGGTAAATTTAACTAATCCATCGATTTTCGCATGCAATGTGTGATCTTTTCCAATATAAACATTATTACCTGGATTGTGGACAGTGCCCCTTTGTCTAACTAATATATTCCCAGCTTTAGCAAATTGGCCACCAAAAATTTTTACTCCTAATCGTTTAGACTCTGATTCTCTTCCGTTTTTTGAACTTCCTACTCCTTTCTTGTGTGCCATTTGTATTTAATTTGATGAATTGATAGTTTTAATTAAGTCATCTTTTTTCATAGATGAATAACCCGTTATCTGTTTGTTTTTAGCAATCTCTTTAAGTTCGGCTAAGGTTTTTAATTTAAGATTTAGTTTTTCTTTATCCTCTTTTGCTATAAATTTTTTTGGACCAGATTTAACCGGAGTTGAACTTTTATCTTTTGTCTTTTTATTTTTTGGCTTTTTATTAGGATTATTACCTTTTGAAATAGACTCAATTAGAATTTCAGATAAGTGTTGTTTATGTCCATTTTTAACTCTGTAACCTTTTCTTCTTTTCTTTTTAAAAACAACAATTTTTTCTCCCCTTAGATGCTTAACTATTTTTGCTTCTACAAAATATTCGTCAATTGTGGGAGTTCCTAAACAAAAATCTTTGCCATTGTCTATTAAAAGGACGTTTTCAAAAGCAATTTTAGAACCTTCTTTTTCATCAAGTTTGTTAACGAATAATTTTTGATCCTTTTGAACTTTGAATTGTTGTCCTAATATTTCAACTATTGCAAACATCTTTTTATTTGGAATGCAAATTTACTTAATTTAACTTAGGAACCTAACATAATTAGCTAAATCTTAATTAGATTTAAAGGTCTAACAAAAGTTTTTTTCTAAATTTACTGAACACTTCTAAACCCCTTAGATATTGATCACCAAAATTAAAATTTTTTTTTCAACCCTATTAATATTCGTGGGATGTACACCAGAATATGTTCCTACTACGGACTCAAGTAATGAACAAAATCAAATTATATCTGCGACTGGGGATCCGGACGGAAGAGTTGGGGAATTAGAAGCTACATTTTTGTCATCTAAAAGTAAATTTACATTTTCTGAAAGTTCAATGATCTCAAACACATTTACTGTTTCGTATGTTTCTACAGCACAAAACTTTGATATTTTTAAATGGATTTTTGAAGGAGGTTACACTAGTTCTGGATCAAGTACGGTATCAACTGGTACTACAACAGTTGAAGGTAATATTAATGATCCAAGTACTTCAAGTCAGATAGGTATTTTAGTTGAATATCCTGATGGCTTTGGAAGATATGATGTAACCCACGCTGTAGCCAACTCTACTAGTTTTGATGTAATTACTAAATCAGATTATGTAACCTATGAGTATTTGGATGACCTGAAAATCCAAAATCCATCTAACTCTAATGGGTGGACCAACGCATCTGGACTCTGGTATGGTCCGTCAGACATATCAACGGTAACTTTTTCTGTATGTGAAAATTCAATAGTTGGATTTTATGACAATGATGACTTTACACTTACAGAACCAATAATAATGTCAAAAGAATTTTCAAATTTCGGTAGCACAAAAAAAAATTTAGTTTTTGAATACAAAATTGATTTCTTAGTGCTGCCTTCAATTTCAAATGATTTAAAAAGAATATCTCTTGGATACACTCCAAACTTGTCTTCATCTTCTAGTATCACGGTGGAGGCGGGAGAGTTGTGGTCTGATTCATCCAGCGAATCGAGTGAATTTAGACAGATTATTATTCCTCTACCTTTAATATCCAATTTCACTTTAAGTTTTACAAAATATCCCTCAATTATCAATTCTAGCGGAAGACAGGCTCATCCATTTAATGTTTGTATAAGAAATATTAAAATTGTTCCTACTGAATAAAGTCTATTTTAATGATTTGTAGTTCGAATTTGTTGATTTGAACTCAGGGACAATATTCTTTATTGAAGAAACTATTGACTTTGTGTCCTTAGAATTTACTGCATCAGTAATTAATTGTAATATCATTTTTTTTACAGCGGGACCAATTTTTTGTTTTTCAGCAATAAAAATTAATTTGTTATGAGACTTCTTAAGGTTTTCTTGTTCAGTTAGTAATTCTTCGTAGAGTTTTTCACCCTCATTTAAACCACTAAATTTAATTTCAATATCTTCATTCTCAATTAAACCTGACAATCTAATCATGTTAATTGCTAAATCAACAATTTTTACTGGCTTTCCCATATCAAAAACATAAATTTCACCCTGTTTACCAGTTGCGCCTGCCTCAAGAACTAACTGACATGCTTCAGTTATTGTCATAAAAAATCGTGTTACTTCAGGATGAGTGACTGTTATGGGGCCTCCTTTAGCTATCTGAGTTTGAAAAATAGGAACAACAGATCCATTTGAACCCAAAACATTCCCAAACCTGGTTGTAATTATTTTTGTTTTGTTTTGTGGGGAAAGTGAAGATACATACATCTCTGCAATTCTTTTACTTGCTCCCATGATATTAGAAGGATTTACTGCCTTATCGGTTGACACAAATACAAAAGTAGACACATTTTTCTCTATTGCTTTGTCGATAACATTTTTGGTTCCCAATATGTTATTTAAAATTGTCGTTTGGGGCATATTTTCTGTCATATAAACGTGCTTGTAAGCTGCTGCGTGAAATACAACATTAATTTCAAAATTAGAAAAACAAGATTCCACCGAATTATAATCAGTCACACTTTTTAAAAGGTAATGGAAAATTGTTTTGGCCTTCTTTTCCTCCAGTTCCTTTTTAATGTTAAAAAGAGAATTTTCATTGTTATCAAATAAGATGATTATTTTGGGATTAAAATTTAGGAGTTGTCTCACAATTTCACTTCCAATTGATCCGGCAGCACCTGTTACTAGAATTGTTTTTCTGAAATATTGTTTTTTGTTTTTTTCTAAATCAATGGATATTTGGTCTCTTTTTAACAGGTCTTCAATCTTAAAAGGGGTTAAATTGTTTACGGCACCTTTATTAATAGCTAAGTTATCAATGGAAGGAACCTTGAAAATTTTTACTTTTTTACTTTTAAAAAAATTAAATAAAATATTTTTGTTTTTTTGAGTAAGCTTATTTGTAGTTATAATTATTTGGTCAACTACAACACGTTTTTCATTGATCTTTTGAAGTTTATTATTCAAACTTTGGACAGGTAAACCCTCAATAGTTCTGCCAGTTTTGGATGTGTCGTCGTCTAAGAAACCTACAACCTTAATGGAGGTACTATCATCAAGTGCTCTTTTTACTCGAAGCCCATTTGTGCCTGCTCCATAGAGAAGAGTGCTTAAAAGCATATCATCTTTCGTGGTTCTGTTATACAAAATCTTTATAATGAGTCGATAAAAAATTAATAGAGATAAACTAAAATAAAATAGTAATAATAAATAGTTGTAGTGTGCTCGAGTATCTGCTCCTATGTAAATAGAGTAACTTACAATTGATAATGTCAAACCAAGGCTTAATTTGCTTATATCTATAAAAGTTGTAAATCTAAGAAACATGCTATATCCTTTGACTAGGATGATGCACACTAAAGAAAAAAGTAAAAATATTAATTTGTCTTGCAATCCCCGTATAACTATAATCGATCCATTTAAAAAGAGAAGTAATTCCATAGCTATGGTCAAGCAAATTGTATCCATAACAAAAGCATATTTTTTTGAATAATGTTTTTTAAAGATTTGTTGAAACATCATGTAATTGAGAAAATTTTAATTAGCTTTTGCTTTATTCTTTTTTTGTCTTCTCTACTAATATTGCTTCCAGAGGGTAGACAAATTCCGTTTTCAAACAATAAATTTGAAACCCCTTTACCATAAAATAAATTTTTTTTAAATATGGGTTGCATATGCATAGGCTTCCATAAACGTCTAGTTTCTATGTTTTCGTCTGCAAATTCCGAAATAATTTGTTCAACCGAAATATGAGTGATTTTTTTATCAACAAGAATACACGTTAGCCATCTGTTGGAAAAATAGCCTTCAGGTTCATCTAAAAAAGTGATTCCTTTGATATTTTTTAAAAGATTATAGTAAAACAAATAGTTTTTTCTCCTTTTTATAATCCTCTCATTTAATCCTTTTAGTTGAGCGACACCTATAGAAGCTAAAATATTCGAAAGTTTATAATTGTATCCAACCTTTTTATGTTCGTAAAAAGCCTTGCTTTCTTTTGCCTGTGTGGATAAAAAGTTAGCTTCGTCAATTTCGTCTTTACTATTAGACAAAAGTGCTCCCCCTCCAGAGGTTGTTATGATTTTATTCCCATTGAAACTTAAAATACTAAATCTTCCGAATGAGCCACAGGGCTTATTATTTAGTTTTGAACCTAATGCTTCTGCAGCATCTTCAATAACCGGCACTTTATAATGGTTCGCTATAGAAAGTATATCGTCCATTTTTGCTGGCATTCCGTAAAGATGAACAACAATGATGGCCTTAGGTGTAATTTTTTGTTTTTTGCAATCTTCCAATGCTCTTCTAAGAGAATTAGGACACATATTCCATGTCTCATATTCCGAGTCAACGAAAATGAGATTTGCTTTTTCGTATACAACAGGATTACAACTTCCGATAAATGTAAATGACTGACACAAAACTGTGTCTCCCTCAGATATTTCCATAACTCTAACTGCCAAATGTATAGCAGCAGTTCCTGATTGAACAACACAAGCACTTTTTCTATTACAATACTTTGCCAGATTTTTTTCGAACATGTTTATAAACGGTCCTTGTGATGATATCCAATTACTTTTAAAAGCCTCCGAAACATTTTCGGCTTCATCATTACCCATATGCGGGGGGGATAGGAAAATTCTATCTTTTTTCATTATCAATAACTATAGCTGGTGTCCCATAAACCTTGGTGTTGTCAGGGATATCTTTGTTTACTAGAGAACCGGCTCCAATAACTACATTTTCTCCCACTTTTATGTTTGGCAAGATAGTAGTGCCGGCTCCAACTAATGTGGACCTGCCAATCAGAACTCCACCACATAAAATTACCCCAGGAGCAATGTGAACATAATCATTAATTATACAATCATGATCAATTGAAGAATTTGTATTAATAATACAATGCTTTCCAATTTTCACACCAGTATTTATTGTACTTGAAGTTATAATTTGTGAACCATCACCAATAAATACATTTTTACTTATTCGTGTATCTGGATCTATGACCAATCCGAATGAATGCTCAATCTTTTTAGTTATTTTTTCCCTTATGATATTATTACCAATAGCAACTATTATTTTGGCATTTGGGCTTATTCGGTTATCATAATCACCAAGATATGATATTTTGTTAATATTTTTATTTTCGTTATCTCTATCAAAAAATCCTATAATATCGAAGTTGTTTTTTTCTAGAATAGAACAAATCACACGAAAATGTCCTCCCCCTCCATATATTAAAAATTTAGTTTTCGCCATTAAATTTTTCCATTGTAGTTCCCAAACCAGAATTTATACCAACTCCATTAATTACTTTTTTTATTGTTAATATTAATATTTTTAAATCTAAAAAAAAACTTTGATTTTCAACATAATAAATATCCAGACTGAATTTTTCTTTCCAAGTAATTGAATTTCTACCATTGACCTGGGCGTGGCCAGAAATACCTGGTAAAACGTTATGTCTACGCATTTGTTCTCTGGTATACAAAGGAAGGTATTCAATAAGAAGAGGTCTTGGGCCTACAAAACTCATTTCAAACTTTAAAATATTGAAGAGCTGGGGTAACTCATCTATTGAACAAAATCTCAGAATTTTACCCAATTTTGTTATTCTTTCAAAATCAGGTAATAGATTGCCATTTGTATCTCTTATACTTTTCATAGTTTTGAATTTATAAAGATTAAATACTTTACCCTTCAATCCAGGTCTTTTTTGAATAAAAAAAGGGAATTCATTAATATCGATTATTAAAATAAGAAAAACTAACAACATAATTGGTAACAAAAGCGTCAACATTGAAAGAGATAAAAAAAAATCAAAAAAAGATTTAATATTTCGATATTTTAACATGTGAATTCTAGAATTTATCCAAATTTAGAAAATAATTACGCTAATTTATTATTGTGTTTTTATATTTAATCAATATTTATTTATGAATATTTTTAAAGTTGGAATAACAGGTGCATCAGGTTTGATTGGGAAAAAGTTGTGTGCACACTTCGTTTCTAAAGGATTTGGTGTTTCATGTTTAACACGCAATGCGAAGAATTTAGAAAAAGATGAAAAAATTAAAATTTTTGAAACTGATCTCTCCAGTCCCAATTTAGAGATAATCAAAAAATTTACATCAGATCTAGATATTTTGTTTCATTTGGCATCTGAGTTAAAAGTTGAATCAAAAATGATTTCTACTAACTATTTAGGAACTAAATTGATTGTCAATGAAATAATAAATAAAAAAACCACCATTATTTACATGTCAAGCATTGGTGTTTTTGATTTTTCTTCAAATAAGGTGATAACGGAGAGTAGCAATAAAAAACAATCAAATCAGTATGAAAAGACAAAATTTCAATGTGAACAATATTTATTTAAATTACAAAGAGAGGGAAGAATTAAGTTTATAATATTAAGACCATCAATAATTTTAGATTATGACATGAAATCAAAAATAATTGACAAATTAATAAGTTTATCTAAAAACAGAATAAAAATTAACGTTCCACGGGCTATAATTTCAAATTTTGTCCTAGCAGAAAATGTAATTACAGCTTTAATTAAATTAAGTCAAAATAAAAAAGCAATAGGACAGTCCTTTAATATTTCGTCAGATATTCCGCTATCAGATTTTTTAAAATTAATCCGAAAAATTCTAGAAAAAAAGTGGTATCTGCCGATTTCAATGAATAATTTTTTAAGTTTAATTAAATTAAAATCCTACCTAACAAAAATGAGGAACTTAAAGCCGGTTGTTTCCTTTTTTTCGAACACATGTTCAATTTCTAACCAAAAAATTGAGTCCTATTTTGACACTAAGATAAATTCGGATTATTTAAAATTTTTAACTATCTATATTCAACAAAAAAAATGAAAAAGGTTTGTTTTGTTGTATCAAGTCCATTAACGGCAAAATCCTTCTTAAAAGAACCAATATATAGATTATCTAATCTTTGTGATGTTTCTTTGATAGTCAATCTTAGTGGTACTGATTCAGATTTTTTACTTAAAGATTTAACAGTCAAGCAGACTATTCATTTTAAGATTGAGAGGAAAATTAGTATCACAAATGATTTAATTTGTTTATTTAATTTAATTAAGTTTTTTAAAAAAAATAAATATGATGTAATACACAGTGTTTCACCAAAAGCTGGTCTTATTTCGATGCTTGCAGGGTATCTTTCAAATATTCCAATTAGAATTCATACCTTTACCGGACAAGTATGGTCTACAAAAAGAGGAATTTTTAGATTTATTTTAAAAAAGATTGACTCTTTAATATCTCACTGCTCTACTGATTTGCTTACTGATAGTAAACCACAACTCATTTTTTTGAAAAATCAAGGATTCAAAAAAAAAATAAATATTCTAGGAAATGGGTCTATTTGTGGGGTTTCTCTTAATCGTTTTAACCCATCTAATATTGAACGTGAAAAACAAAGAAAGAAATTGAAAATTTTAGAAAAAGAAACCGTGTTCATGTTCATAGGGAGAATCAATAAAGATAAAGGAGTAATAGACTTAATCGAAGCATTCAAAAAAATTAATACAAGTGATTTCTCCTGCTCACTATATATAATAGGAAATGATGAAAATGAAATTAGATTCAAGTATGAATTTGAACATTCAAATATTCACTTTTTTTCATACGAAGAAAATCCTGAAAATATATTACAAGCGTGTGATATATTTTGTCTTCCCAGTTACAGAGAAGGATTTGGAATGTCAATAATTGAAGCATCTGCCCTTGAAAAACCTGTCATTTGCAGTGACGTATATGGCCTAAGGGACACAATTATTGATGGTGAAACAGGACTAAGACATAGAGTTGGGGATGTAAGTCATTTGAAACAAAAAATTGAATACGCATTGTTAAATCCAAAAAAGATGAAAAGAATGGGAAAGAAAGGAAGAATCTATGTATCTAGAAATTTTGATCAACTTTATCTTCTCCGCGAATGGGAGAATTTTTATCGAAAAATACTTAAATAGCAAAAATCCATAATATTATATACTCATAAATTTACATACGATAAATGCGAGTATGTCTTTTAAATAAATTTTTTATGTCATAAACAAATCCCTTTTTACTTAAAAAGTTAACTGGTGACAATAACTTAAATTGCTTATGTTTTACAGCAAGAATTATAACATCAAACTTTTTGTTCTTTGGATGGATATTGGATGTCTCTATATTATTGATTGATTTACAATTTAAAAATGGATCATAGATAATTAACTTTACTTTTTTCTTAGCTAGTTGATATGCAATTTTCAGTGCCTTTGAGTTCCTAATATCAGCTGTGTTTTCCTTGAAAGTAGCACCTAAGAGTAAAATTTTTGAACCATGAACTTTTATTTTATGTTCTTTCATTTTTTTTATTATTTCTGAAGTAATAAAATTGGGTACTTCTTCGTTCACTTTTCTTGCAGACAACAACAAGTTGGGACTATATCCAAATTTTTTTGCTTTATGGGCTAGATAATAGGGGTCAATTCCTATACAATGCCCTCCAACTAATCCAGGGCTAAATTTTAAAAAATTCCACTTCGTTGCTGCAGCCTCAAATACCTCTGTAGAATCTAGACCCATGAAACTTAACATCATAGCAATTTCATTCACAAAGGCAATATTTACATCTCTTTGAGAATTTTCAATAACTTTTGCTGCCTCAGCAATCTTTATTGATGATACTCGATGAATTTTTGCTGCGATAACAGATTTATATAATCTAAACAACAAGTTTAGTGTAGATCTGTTTGATGCAGAAACAATTTTTGGAATGTTTTTAATATTATTAATTGAATCCCCAACGTTTATCCGTTCTGGACTATATCCAACTGTAAAATCAGTATTATATTTTAACCCTGATTTAGACAAAATCGGCACACATATTTCCTCAGTTGCTCCCGGAAAAACTGTTGACTCATATACTACAATATCGCCTTTAGTTAAGTATTTTGATACCACTTTAGACGCTTTTTTTAGCGAATTGAAATCAGGATTATTATATTTTTTCAACGGAGTTGGAACTGTTATTATATATATTGAACAGTTTTTTAATAAGCCAGGTGAAAAAGTATAATTAAGAGATTTTTTTATAATTTTTTTATCGAAAATCTGATTTGTAACATCAATACCTTTTTTTAACTCATTTATCCTATTTTTATTTACATCATAACCTATAACTTGATATTTTTTTGAAAGAAGAATAGCCAATGGAAGACCGACATAGCCTAAACCTATAACTGCTATTATTTTATCCATTTTTCACTATTTTTCTTGTGATACCTTTTCTTAAACCTTTGAAGTACAAATAAATAAAAGTGAGATCTAATTTTATTAATGAAAGAAAAAATGAGTTAAAAAATAACCCCAATAATAAGGCTAACAAATCTATATACAGCAAACTATCTTTTTTATTTTTTTTGAATATTGTGATTACTTCGAATACATCCCCCTCTACTTTTTTTAATAGCGATTTACGATTTCCAGCAGAGTGAAAATGGTAAAGTTTGGCATTTGGAACAACAAACATTGCTTGGGGAAAATTTTTCTTTACTCTAATTGAAAACTCTACATCCTCATAGGAATGAATTCCGTTGTTAAAATCAAATGGGACTTTGTCAAAAACTTCTTTCTTCCAAGTAGATAAACCGCCACTTAATACATTAACAGATTTTGGGTTATAATCCCCAGTTTTAAATGATCTTAGGGTCATGATCCGATTGTCTTCAAATAAACCAAAGTGAGTGATTTGAAAAAAAAATCTATTTAAGTGGTTTTTTTTAGGTAGATTCATTATTAAACCATTTACCCCCAACATATTCGGGTCAATCAAGAATGCATTTTCAATTGATTTAAGGTAATCTGGCTCCAACACTATATCATCATCGAAAAATGAAATATAATCACATTCATTATATTTAATTGATATTGATTTAGCCTCAATCAAACCAGATATATTTTGATTATGAACATAGTTTAATTTTATTTTTTGCGCTTTTATAATTGATTTTACTTTTTTTTTCAAAGTGTTATGAGGTTTACTTTGATCGATTATTATAATTTGATTTGGCATACGAGATTGTTTCATGATTGAGTTAAACATTTTATTTAGCTCTCTCGGACGATCTTTAGTTGGTATTACAAATGAAAATGTCATTGAATAGTTTTTATTTTTAGTGCTTCCCTGTAGTTTAAAGGAGAAAAAAAACCTGTGGCATGTTTTTGTATTTTTTTTAGTTTACTTTTTTTAATTTTTTCATTCTTTAAAATAATTTTAGAAAAGTCTAAATTGTTAAAAATGATATCGATATCTATGTCATGTAATGGATTTATTGACATTTCATTCCTTAATGAAAAATAAATTGGGTATAGTCCATGTTCAATCGCTTTAATTACTGTCGTAGTACCTCTATAAATAACATAATTTGATTCATCTAAATCTTTTTCAAGAGTTGAAATTGAAAATCTAACATTTTCATTCAATAAGAGTGATTTTTTATATCTTTCTTCTAATTTTCCTACAGATATTAGAGGATGAAATCTAACTATATAATTCATAGTTTTATGATGTGCTGACAGTTCGAATGCTAAATCAATCATCAATTCACATTCTTTATAGTCACCTTCAGGTAAAAAAAGAACACTATCTTTATTTGGCTGAAAAGAGTTCTTTTCTATAATATTGACATCAGTTCTTGGGGAACCAAAATTTATTATCCTTTCCTTTGATAAAATTTTACTTTTTTCTAAAATTGACTTACCAACTCTGCCTGATGTTAAAATAAAATCTGGATTAAATTGATCTGCTAAACTTCTTCTTAAAGCATGTTGTTTACTAAAAATTAAAGCGTGTTGATATCCAATATTTTTTACGTTTTTATTTTTAAATTTAGCAGCTGCATAAACTAACCTTTCCCATGAATGACCCTCATATGTGGTAAAAATGTATTCAGGTTCAATTTGGTCCATAATTTTTTTAGTGAAATAAAACATCCTAATAGAAAAATGTGAGTTTAAACTTAATGATTCAATTGCAGCAAGTTCTCTTATTTTTTTTCTCTCTCCCCTTAGATTTAAACTATCCTTAAATATTTTAAAACCATCCTTTAAAAGACCAAATGAAATTTTTATTTCTTTTTGGACAGACAAGAATTTTGGTAAAGCATACCATTTTTTAGAATATAAATTAAATTTTTTATTTAGAACTTTTGAAGAATAGCTAGTGTTGTTAATGTAAAATATAATGGAATTTGACCTTTCTTTACTAAACTTATCTGGTAATGATTTAAAGTAAAAGTCTTCATCATTTTTAATGAAAGAGTCTCTTAAGAGATGAGAAAAAAAAATTGAGGAGATCTTTTTATTAAGTTTTTTATCTTTTGCTCTTATTGGAAATGAAATTATTACATAAAAATTTTTTAAGAATAACTTTATAATATTGGCAGCAAATCTTTTAAAAAGGAAAAAATAAAATTTGTGGTTTTTATATTTAAAAATAGGGGCGTAACGAGAGATAAAAATTGGGTGCTCACGAACAACATGCAATATATGATTACCCTGCCTAAAAATATTATTTTTTTTTTCTAACAAAATTTCATCACATTGTTTGCAAAGAAATTCAAATTTTTTTTCACTAAAATTTTGCATTAGCTATAAATTTCGTTTATACTTCAGCAATCTCAACATTTATTTAAAAATATAAAATCTCAAGTGCAGATAATAATTTATAATTTTAATATTTTTTGAGTTAGCAAAAATATCTAATAAATCTATCAAAAGTGTAATAATTTTTTAATCGCTGGGTGAAGATGAAGTAACCCAACTAATTTATTTTTTTGGTCAACGACAGGTAAATCCCAAACCTTTTTATCGCCCATGAGTTTAACTGCTTTTTTTAGGTCATCATTCGGATTACACACAAAGGGATTTGTTTTTGCGTGAAAAATTGCATCATCTACAAAGAATGCTGAAAAAGGCTTCTGGACTCTCAATAGCTTTCTTCTAATATCGCCGTCCGTGATAAGCCCTAATAAGTGTCTTTCGTTATTTATGATACAGACTAACCCTAAATTAGAATCGCCCATTGCAGTAAGCGCCTCTTTTAATATCGCCTTAGCTCCTACAATCGGGAATTTCTCTTTTGAAATCATTACATCCTTGACTTTCATGGCTTTTAGTTTGTTAAATGGACTTTATCTTTCCCTAATTCATTGTATAATTCAAGTCGAATTTTATGAATTTTTTTTGCTTGATACAAAATATTTTCCAAATACTTTATATCTAAAACAGTGTTTGAATCCGATAAGGCCTTTGATGGATTGTCGTGTGTCTCCATAAAAAGTAAGTTTATTCCATTAGCAACAGCAGCCCTAACTAAATATGGAATGAACTCCCTTTGTCCCCCAGAAATATTACCCATGGATGTAGGTAGTTGGATGGAGTGAGTTGCATCAAAACATACTGGATAGCCTGTATATCCCATAATTGGAAAACATGTCATATCATTTACCAACATATTATACCCCATAAAAGTACCTCTGTCCGCTAATATTACTTGGTCATTACCAAATGTTTCTAGCTTTTGACACGAATTTTTCATATTCCAAGGACTCATAAATTGACCTTTTTTTAATAAGATTGGTCTTCCAGTTCTAGCTGCAGCTCTTAAAATAGAAGTCTGACGACAGAGATATGCCGGCACTTGAACCATGTCACAAACTTCACCTGTTTCAGGAGCCCAAGATGGATCCGAAAAATCTGAGACAACAGGGACATTGAATTTTTCTCTGACCTCTGTTAATATTTTCAATCCTTTTTCCAATCCAACTCCATGAAAACTTTTAGGAGACGATCGGCAATCTTTATCATAACAGGATTTATAAATCCATGGGATATCTAATTTTGTACATATTTTTGAGATAGAATCAGCCATAAACAGAGCATGATCTCGATTTTCAATTGCGCACGGTCCTCCTACAAAAGCTAGAGGATGAGCACCTCCAATTTTTACTTTCTTTACACTACCGTAACCAACCTCTACAATTTTTTGCTTCATATTTTATCTATCCGTGGAAAACATCAAATGATGTACTCATTATTTTAAATACAATAGGTCGTGCCAAATATAGTTTAGTTTCAATAATTATATTAGAATTGGATTTTTTTTTGTCAACACTCTTTAAATACTTATACATTCCGCCTGCTGGAATAATTACCCTCGTTTTTTTTGAAACATTATCACAAATTTCAATAACTGTTGCTGTTTGATTTAATGATGACGGATTAACAAGAAATAACTCATATGTGAAATTACTTTCAAGCAAGTGCTGTAAATGATATTGTTTCTTAAAGAAACTATAATTTCCAAGGAACTGAAATTTTCTTTTCTTTGATAGTGCGATTGCATCATGGTTACCGTGAACAAAACCTTTTATACTCCCTTTTTTGGGATTTGAGTAGCCTATATATCCTCTTTCTGCAATAAAACTATCATATTTGTTTATCCAATATTTTTTTTGAGGATGAAAAATTGCAAATAGACAGTCGTTTTTTAGTTCAAACTCACTTGCAATTTTGTTGACATTAATCGTGGTTTTAATTTTTGCAGGTATAGATATTTCTTTTTCCATTAAAAATTTTCCATTTTTACAGTAAAAACAAAAAGTAATCTTTATTGGTGTAATTTGACTACTAGGATTTAATAAGGAATCAAATTGGAGAAATTCAAAATATGTTTCCCAGCCCTCTTCAGTTCGAAGAATAAACAAATCACTAACTATTGATCCTTTACGTGGTACTTTGGTAATTGTTACCGCCTTATATGAAAAAAATTCAAGCAATCGGGCCGGTACCTTTCTCTTTATGTATTCCTTAATTTTATTTTTCATCAAAATTATTTAAAATATTAAACCATTTTCGTTTAATTTCTCCTTGAACTTTAAATCGATTGCCGTGGATAACAAAACTAGCAGGTGGATGAGTATGTTCCATGGATAACATTTTTTTATTTTTATGAATTCCTAATCCAAAAGGAATTCCAGCCATCGATCGACAAATAAAAACAGGAAGTTGGTTAGGTAAAAAGTTATATTTATCTAACTCAATAAGATTAGTACTATTATTTTTTACCATAACTTTATCTATTAGCTTTTTTGAATTAGCTTCAAAAATTTCTATTTCTTCTTCTCGATAATTCGCGTATTTTTCAATATTTAGAAATAAAAAATAATTATTAATGTTTTTATATTGAATAAATGGATGAAATGTAAGTAAAGAAGCAGCTTTTGGAAAAGGTTCTATCTCACCCTGATAAGAAGTTTCTGATTCATTCAAAGCAAAACCAACCGTAGAACGCCACTCAGGGACCTTGTTGAAAACAAATTCGTGAGAAGGTAATTCTTTTAAATTACTTCTAATTTCAGATTTACGAAACTGTAACAAGATTAATGTAGGAGCTTCTCTCAATCTTCCTTTGTATATATCGCTATAAAAATATTTTTTTGACCTCCCAATCTCAATTTCGTCTACAAATTTGGTTACCCATTTTTTTCCATCTGAATAAATTGCCCAAACATCTTTTTTTGAGGAAATAATAGGCTCCCAATTATTTGGAGGAAAGTTGTGCATTACACAAAATCCGTCTAACTGTTTAGTTTTTATTAAAGGGAAAAAAGCCATTTGTTATATTTTGGAAAAATAATTTTTTATAAAGTAAAATAAATACCACATTGTTTATTAAAATTAATGAGAAAATATATTAAATCTTCTAAAAAATTATCTTTTAAAACTTAGTCCATATTTGATTATGTATTCTATGCTCATGTGATTCAGAACGAGTCTTTTGCAAACACCTAAAACCTGCCTTTTTTAGATATTTTTCTGACATTTTTTTTTGTTCTTTAAAATCATCATTAATTTCAATTAAAACACCTTTGGCATTATTGATTGCTTTATCTGAGCCTTTCAATATATAATGCTCTATTCCATCAACATCAATTTTAATGTAGTCAGGAAGGGGTATTTTATAAATAGATACCAATGTATCCAAATCAAATCCCATTGTGTTATATGAAAATTTAGATTGGGTCTTATTCCCATAACTATCTATTTCTTTATCAAAAGTTGATAATGCACCTCCCCATTCAGTGCTATATAAATCAAGCTTACTTAAAGAAATTTTATCATCTAATGCAATTGGGAAAATTGCTATTTCTTTTTCTAAGTTGTTGTAGCTTATATTTCTTACTAAAAACTCCAAGTTGAAAAAAGAGGGTTCAAAACAAAATACTTGATTTTGCCTTTTTTTTACGGCATAGATTGAATACAACCCAATGTTGGCTCCAACATCATAAAAGACACTTCCTTTTTCAAAACTATCTATCCAAGAAAGCGTTTCAGGTTCTTTAGTAAAAAATGTTTTGTATCTATATCTAGTTAAAAAGTTTGGTGTCGCTAGATAAACAGAATGTTCGTCTATTTTAATTTTCTGTCGTTGGTCAAGCTTATAAATTAAAAAAGCATCTGAAATTAAATTAAATGGAAAAATATTAGATGTTTTTGCGATAGTCTTACCCAGTGTTCTAATTAATCTTTTAACTATTACTTTAATCAAATCGAGTTTCTTATTCATTGCCGTGTGCGTTATGTTTTTCCAGCTTCAACAAATCTGAATTTTTCCAATTTAGAAGTTCAGATTTTGTGTTTAATAATAAAATACCATGGCTAGCTTTATCCTTTTTATTTATTTCTCCAGTAGAGTCATAATAAAAAGTTGGAATATTCAAATTTTTAGCTATGATGGATGCTGAAGTAAAAGGAAAAGAAACTATCAAATTTGACTTTGAAATTATTCTGTGAGCGGAAATCAAATGGCTAACAATACTGATATTTTTTTGCTTATTTAATTCTTTTAAAAAATCTTTATATATCGGGCAATAATAATTGTTGGCTCCCCTTTTTGGCTTAATTACTATGTTATATTTGTCAGAAAAAGTATCGATAATATCATTGATGAATTTGATATGAATTTTTGGATTGTTTGCGTCCAAATCAATTAATGTAGAAATTCCAAAATAGATTGACTGAATTATTGGATCAATGTCAAAAATAGCTAATATCGGTTTTTTAGTCTTTAAAAGATCTGTGTCTGTAGTGCTAAAAGGAATTGATCCAACAATTTGTAACTTAGATTTAGATAAAATCAAATTAGATATTTTTATTTTTTGAAATTTGTCCCAAACATAAATAATTGGCCAATTCATAAACCTCAAATGATCATAGTGTTTAAAATTATTTTTTTTTAGAGTATAAACCTCTGAAATTGAATAAAAATATGAAATCACTTTAGTCCCGTTTTTCTCAGCATAGTAGGTCCATATTGGTCTAAAAAAAGTAATGCTATTTGGAACGAGATATTTTGTAAGATTTTTTTTTTCATTACCTGATAAGTTGTAAAAGTTGGCCTTTAAGTCTTCTGAAAGCAAAATCCAATTTGACCACCTAAAACTTATTAGTGAAGAAAAAATAATTCTTAATGACTGGAATAGAATTTTAAAAAAATTCGATTTTCTTATATCTAAGGCAAATGGTTCTGCTTTAAAAAATAAATTATTACCAATATATTTATTGCTTTTGTAATTTTTTACTGGAAAAACTATATCCATGTCATTTATTTGAAAATAATTAATAAACCATGTTATTACGTCATATGACTGACCATCGCTATAAGGACTTGGTAGATTATTTCTATTTATTCTATCAAAGTAAATATACTTTTTCCTAGATAGGTTTTTTTTACCCCAAATAGCACCAAAAATTGTTTTAAAAAAATATAATACCCCGTAGGCCCAAAACAAAAAAACCAAAACTGAAAATGATAGACTACAAGAAGTTTTGGAAATTCGAATATTATTGTCTTCTAAAACTTTTTGATACTCAACAGGAATTGGAAAAAAATTGATTTTTTTCTTTGATCCAATGGAATATATTATTTCTTCATTTAGTCTCTTTCCAGATATAAAATTTAATAAAAATTGTTTTGCAGAGAGTCCTCTATCATAGTTATAACCGAGATTTGAAATTTTAAAATCTACATCTCCCAATAATTGAGAAATTTTTCTTAACTCAAAAATTTTTCCCTCATTTTTAAGTTTTAAATACCCTTTTAATTTGAATCTTCTATTAGACTTTATCTTTGTTATCATTTATTTTCCAATTTGATAAATTTCAAAGCCTATTTTTTTTAATTTATCTTTAGAAAGAATATTCCTCCCATCAAACAAAAAAGCTGGCCTTTTCATGTTTTTATAGATTATTTTCCAATTGAGATTTACAAATTCTTCCCACTCTGTTATAATACAAATTGCGCTTGAATTCTCACAGGCCTCTGTTGGATTAGGTAGAATTTTAATTTTTGTTATATTTTCTTTAATATTTTCTTTTTGAAAGCCTTTATTTTTCCAATTTTCTTTTAAGTCTTCCAAAATTCTTTTTTTACTTACTTTTGGGTCGTAGACTTTTATATCAGCTCCATTTTCAATTAGTTTACTGGAAATATAAATTGATGAAGATTCTCTTGAATCATTAGTATTTTTCTTAAATGCCCATCCAAGAATAGTAACGGTTTTTTCGGTTACGCTACCAAAAAGAGTTTGTATGATTTTTTTTGAAAATCTTTCTCTTTGATAATTATTGATTTTAATGACACTTTCCCAGTAATTGGCCACTTCGTTTAGATTATAATGTTGGCACAAATAAACCAAACTCAAAATGTCTTTTTGGAAACAACTTCCACCAAAACCAACAGAGGCCTTTAAAAATTCACTTCCAATTCTTTTATCCTTTCCAACTGCTCTGGAAACTTCATCCACGTCCGCACCGGTTGCTTCACACAAAGCAGAAATTGAATTTATTGAGGAAATTCTTTGAGATAAAAACGCATTTGAAACTAGTTTTGCCAATTCCGATGACCACAAATTTGTAGTCACAATTTTATCGTTTGGTATCCAATTGTTGTAAATTTTAACTAATGAATTCACTGCTTTTTGACCACTTTTGGATTTGTGACCTCCTATAAGTACTCTGTCTGACTTAAATAAGTCTTTTATAGCTGTTCCTTCTGCAAGAAATTCGGGATTGGAAATAACCTCAAATTTTACGGACGGATTTTCACTTTTAAGAATCTTTTCTATAGCTTCTGCAGTTCGTACTGGGAGAGTTGATTTTTCTACAACAATTTTAGGACTCTTAGAAAATTTTGCTATCAATCTAGCGGAATTTTCCACATATTTTAGGTCAACTGCCATCCCTTTACCTTCACCGTAAGATTTAGTAGGTGTATTCACAGCTAAAAAAATCATATCAGCATTTTTTACCGCTTTTTCAATATCATTCGAAAAAAATAAATTTTTTCCTCTTACATTTTTTATAATTTCTGACAAACCAGGCTCATAAACAGGGAGTTCATTTAAATTAGTTGAATTCCATTTATCAATTTTGTTGCTGTCTTTGTCAACAACATTCACCTTAATAAATGGACATTTTTGTGAGATTACTGCCATGGTAGGTCCACCCACGTAACCGGCTCCAATACAACAAATATTTTTTATTTTCATAAATTATCAGTTCATAATGTAGGTTTGTTTATTCCCTGTGGTCTATAATCAATTTTTTGTTTCTTATATTCGTTAATTCCATGACATAATAAAAAGAATTCTTCATTTAGAATATTTTCGTTCTTATACAATTCACTCTCATCCCATGATCCTGCAAAGTGAAGAAAATAGTTTGACAGTAACGAAGATTGGATGGCTCTTGAGGCAACCGTTTCTAATTGATCTTTGTTATAGTATAGAAAGGGGAAGTAATGAGCCATTTCGTAAACCCATAAGGCTTGAAACTTATAATCAATATAATTTGTCTTGTTTAATTTGAACAATTCAAAATTGAAATAAAATTGCTCTCCACCAGATAGTGAAATATCATCATTTTTATATTTGAAAAAAATTTGTTTGAAAAAATCTGCGTATTTGTTGACATTTAATATATATAAACCACTACAAATGTAATCATCTACGTCTTCGTCTCTTGAATGGTATTTATAAATTTCCTTTGGTGTTAAAAAAATGGATGAATCAAGTTTATAGTTTTTAGAGTAATAATTGTGCCTAAAATAAGAAACTTTTTTTCTCACCTCATTTAGATCATATGGCAGATTTTTTTCTTGTGAAACAACTGTTATTTTGTCCTCTTTATGGTAATTAAAAATATTTGGTGAAGAGGGATTAATTAGAATGTCTGTATCCAAATAACAAATATTAGATAAGTTTGCGATCCTTTTTTTTAATTCGAAAGGAATTAAAAATTTTTGCCAGTTTGACTTTTTCCATGAAGGATCGCTCTTTTCAATTAATTCTTTATCAAAATATACCAATCCCAAGTCATTTATTTCACAGTATTTTATCCAAGAATCTAAAACAAATTTTTTAAAGTCTTGGATATAATTAGTTCCAGATGCTAGAGTTACGATATAATCATTTGATAGCTTAGGTTTGAGTATTAATTTCATTTTGAAATAGTTAAAATAATTTTATTTGAACACAGCATGTTTTAGTTCCCATGAGCGATTTTTTTTGACCCACAAATGAGGTGATCTAAATCTATCTGTTAATTCATTCTTAAAATATTCTGGATCAATGTTTAAATAATTCATTATTTCGTTGAAATATTTATCAGGGAACTCGCCATCAAATTTTTTTACCAGTGCAATCCCTTCTTCTCTTGTTATGTGCTTATTTCTAATTTCTTGTGAAGCGTCATATGTTGCTCTTCCAATTCCAAATTTAATATAGGTTGTGTAGTAATGAAGATCATCTATTTTATCATCTATGCTATTATATTTACTATAAGTTCCCTGAGTTCTAAATGGTCTTGGCTTAAATCCAGTATTTTCAATTGCATAGTAATATGCCTCCTGAGGGGTCCACTTCAAATAATACCCAAGGTAGTGAACTTCAATTTGGGCAGTTTTTAACTCATGTTCTGAAGCAGGTAGATAAATTTTAATATCGTTCATTTTTAAATTATAATCATGCATTAGTTCTTTAACCGACAATCCTGACAAAAAGACATCATCCAAATTGTTATAGCTAAAAAAGGCTTTATCTCTTAGTGAGGTATTATTATCAGCAATTGGATTTCCATATTCAGCTTCGTTTTCACCATAAAATATGAGATTTATACCGAATTTAGCAGCGATTTTAGGAGCTAAATTTTTTTGTCCTAAAATAAAGGTTTGAAAAGGATGAAAAATATTTTCAATAGATAACTTAGTAAGTAATTTCATCACTTCCCCATTTCTTGTAAATGATATATTGTCAAACCCGCTATCAATCCAATTTTTCCAGTTCCTATAACCATATTCCGTATACAAAATTGGAGGCCATGTAACTGTTAATGGATTCATTTTGTATTTGGTTTTTAAAATATGTGCCTGGTAAGCACTGTCTTTTCCTCCTGAACCGGGAACTAAACAATCATAGCCCCCATCATTTTTACGATATTTTGATAATAGTTCGTTTAACTCTTTTTCCCTTAAATCCCAATCAATCTTTGACTTACTTTCACTAAATCTACAAGCATCGCAAATTCTATCTTCATTGAAATTAAGCGTATTTTTTTTAGTCTCAAGTGTATGTTTGAACTCAATAGAAGAGGTAGGTCTTTGGTTACTCATAACGCATTTTTTGCAGAAAAAAACTTCTTGTGGTAAACCGTATAATGTTTTCATAAGCTAGAATTTAACCAATTTTTTAAAAGTTCAATTCCTAATTTCCCACTTTTTTCAGGGTGAAATTGAAATCCCAAAATATT